>CEOP01074053.1_pt1 | contig 70227 bp, 36 predicted proteins | sample 361301 | NCBI WGS metagenome assembly CEOP01 (sample SAMEA2619548, study PRJEB7988) | marine metagenome | biome: marine biome (ENVO:00000447); feature: deep chlorophyll maximum layer (ENVO:xxxxxxxx); material: "saline water (ENVO:00002010), including plankton (ENVO:xxxxxxxx)" | depth 55 m
AGCACCTACATCACATTGCACAACCTTTTGTCAGTGAATCAAGAATTTACTGTCGCAGTGAACGACATGCCGGCGATCTTAACGGCCGTGAACTTACCACTGTCCGAAGTTCTGGTTCCCAATCACCTCAAACAACTTGCTTTTGGAATCACTGCTGATGCTAGCGCAGGCTACACCACACACCAAGTTGAATTTAGCATAACCAGTGACTATGATTCTAGTTTTTTGCAATCCGTTTGGATGAATGTCACTGTTGCCCCGTACTCGAATCTCAAGTTCGGCTCACAAGGAGTTACGGAACTTACCGTTGATGAAAAAGTACGAACTGGTGTCGCAGTTAACATCACCAACAATGCATCATTTGCAGATAACGTCACATTTGACCTTTACAGTCAATCGGGTTGGAATTGGGGGTGGAGCATGGATACAAATGATCAAGGAAATGCTTATCTCAACCTCGAAACCGATAGCCTCTCCTACGTCTATTTGTGGGTGGATGTGCCGGCGGTAATTGACGGCGCTCCACTTGAAGGAACCGGGCCACGATTCACCTTAACCGGTATATCTGGACTTGATAAGCAGACGACTTCATGGGCGTTTGACTTGTTGATGAATGAAAAAAGAAATGTGAGCATCGATGAATTTGAAGAGAATATTGAACTCGCACCTGGTGAAGATGGGCGTTTGAATGTGACAGTCCGCAATGTAGGAAATATCCCTAACAGAGTCAACATCACCTTGCAAGGATTGGACATGTCAGGCAATCCACTCACTGGATATTCCGCATCTGATCGCTTCAATTACAGTGGCTGGACGGTCGCACTCTTCGGTGGATTGGAAGATATTGACCTCTTGCCCAACGAATCACGAACCATCGAAATTGGGATACAATCACCGGTTGAATTTTCTGGAGAAATGAATGTCGAGGTACAAGTCTTTGCAAACGGGGCCGAATACATGACCAAAACAGTGCGGGTTGGGGCAACCATAAACCGCACGACAAATGCTACACTGACATCGGTTGAAAGTGGATGCATGACACTCAAACCGGATGCTCCTTGTGCGAGCAACATCACGGTTGTAAACACGGGAAATTCCTACAATACATTCAGCTTGAGAGTTGGAAAAGTAACAGATGAATTCAGTGCAATTGTACCTCAAAATTCTATACTGGTTCAAGCAAACCAAGAAAAGACATTCAGCGCTGTCTATATCAATGTCAGAAATCAAACCCTCGCTTTTACTCAAGGAGAAGTAGAATTGGAACTGATCGATGATACAGGTTCCGTATTGAATACGGTGACCATTCAAGTCCGTGCCGCACCAATAATTCAATGGTCACTTGGAGCGGTGGAAGAGGACATCGGCCCCAATAACCGTCTTTCTGTTGTGTTTGAAGTTCGCAATGATGGGAATGCTATCGATGGTTTTGTTGTTCAACTTCAGTCGAGTCATTCAGTTCCGATGGGACTCATACCTCCTGATGGAGCCGTGTATGAGGAGGATGTTCAGTACCCTCGTTCATTCCAACTTAACGGGGTCCCCTTGGGTTCTAACGTAACTCTTAGAGCTTGGATTGACCTCCCAACTAACCAAACGAGCAATGGAACAGTGTACATCAATACAACCATCACATCGATATTTGAACCCGAAGGGCAAATGTTCGTTTGTACTTCAAAAGCGGATTATATCGGCACGCAATGGCAGAATGATGCCATTGAAGAGGGACGTAATTGGGGGGAATTGGGGGCGACTGCTTGGGCTTACACCAAGGCCTGGTCAGGGGTTATCTTCGCGATTATATTCTCGGGAGTTATCATCTACAAAGCACTCATTGTACGCCAACAAAGGCTTGACGACAAAGGGCTGCTTCCGTATCAGGATATCAAAACCGACGCAAACGATTGGATGAAGCAATATGCGACTGAAGCAAAACCGCAAGAAACCGTCGAGATAACAGCGGCCCCTCAACAAGTTTCAAAGGATGAATTTGCTGCAGTATTCCGACGGAAATCGGGCAAAACAACACCTGCTCAAGAACCCGTGAATGAGGAACTTAGAGTGGCTGCATCGTTGATTCTTGACGTTCGTTCTGAACAAGCAACGTTGCAAAAAGCCGACGTACTTCTTGAGCAAATTCAAACCGGAGCAGTAGCCAAACCCCATCCATCAAATGAATCACTTCCTGTCAAAGAGCATCAACCATCGTTGACTGTAAGAAACGACCCTCATGGAGTCATGCCTCAAGCTCCACTAGAGGTAGAAGAAGTTGCGCAAGTACCGTTGCCACCAGTCGATAAACCATCAGAGGATGATTTAGAATTCTAGGTGACACTATGTGGGAAGTTGGTGTTGATGAAGCAGGTAGAGGACCTGTATTGGGCCCGCTGGTCGTGGCTGCCTGTGCGATTCCATCTTCAGACATCCCCATGCTGATTGAAATGGGTGTGAAGGACTCAAAAGATCTGAGTGCTAAGAGGCGCCATGAACTTGAATTGTGGTTTGAAGGACAATCAAGCAAACGTGGCTGGAAAAAATCACTTGTAATTTGCACTCCGCAGCGCATTGATATGGCTCTCCAATCCGATGGACTCAATTGGTTGGAAGTAAGGGCGTTTGGAGAGTCGATTATCGGATTGGAAATAGAGACCTCATTGAACATTACGAACGATGCGTGTGATGTCAATGCAGAACGGTTCACACAAAGGATATCAAATCAACTTCCTTCTTGGCCTTGGCTTGATTCAACCATGAACAGTTTTCACAAGGCTGACGAAAATTTTGCTATTGTAAGTATGGCAAGCATTCTAGCAAAAGAAGAACGAGATCGGTGCATACAACACCTTGCCAATGAGGTCGGTCAATCAATAGGTTCTGGCTACCCAAGCGATCCAAACACAAAGAACGCACTTCATCTTCTTATCGATAATGATGGCATGCATAATGATGTTCGCTGGGGGTGGGCAACAGCCACCCGATTTTGGAGCAACAATTGCAGAGGTGACCCGCCGGTTCGTGGCCAGTCCAGTACCGTGCAACAATCGTTGTTTGACCATGATGATGCAAGCATTTCATGAAGGGATGCGAACAGGAGAGGGCGAGCGACATGGATTGGACACCCGATGATGAGACAGCGAACCTGATTCGTCATGTAGCCATTCAGAATGCAATTGAATACGAAGGTAAAGCGGCCATTGGTTCTGTGATTGGCCGAATCATGGGCATGCGTACTGACTTACGTCAACATGGAAAGATCGTAACCGGTCTTGTGGCCAAGGAAGTCAATAAGGCCAATTCAACCGCAGCAGCAGAAGGACTTGATGTGCTTAAAGAAATTCTAGAAAAAGAAGCGCCTCATCTCTTGGAAAAAAGAGAAGTTAAGGAGCGAAGAACCGGTCTCCCAGATCTCAAGAACGCTGAGAAAGGAAAGGTTGTTCTAAGATTTGCACCCAATCCAAACGGACCATTGTCGTTTGGCCATGCCCGTGGATTGGTCATCAATAGCACCTACAGGGAAATGTATGATGGTGAATTCATTCTAAGATTTGATGATACAGATACCAAAGTTAAGCCTCCTATGCTTGATGCTTATGAGCGAATCCAAAAGGAGACTGCTTGGCTAACTGGAAGGAAGCCTGACCGGGTCATTATCGCTTCAGACAGAATGGAAGCGTATTACGAACATGCAGAATTGATGCTCCAAAACGACCATGGTTACGTATGCCAATGTTCTGCAGAAGTTTTCAAAGAGCATAGGATTGCTAAAACCAATTGTCCTTGCCGTGACCAAAAAACGAGCGAAAATCTGAATTTATGGAGCATGATGCTTCAGCGTCAATTTAAGCCAGGTGATGTTGTTGTACGTGTGAAAACGGACATGACGTTGAAAAATCCTGCTCTGAGAGATTGGCCAGCACTCCGACTGCAAGATACGGAATCTCATCCCCATCCAAGGCCAGAAGTCGGTTCAAAATATGTGGTATGGCCCTTACTTGACTTCCAAAGTGCAGTTGAGGATCATCTACAAGGAGTAACACACATCATTCGTGGAAAAGACCTCATGGACTCAACACGTAAGCAAACACTCCTTTACGAGCACTTTGGTTGGGATTATCCCGAAACAATGTACTGGGGTCGAGTCAAAGTTCATGAGTGGGGTGGTTTCTCTACTTCCAAAATGCGAAATGACATTGAATCTGGCCGCTATCCAGGGTGGGGCGACCCACGTCTCCCAACCTTAGAGGGGCTGAGCGGAAGGGGGATTTCAAACACTGCACTGCGTGCATTTTGGCTTGAGCTTGGAATCACTCAGAAGGACATATCTGTACCGCTATCAACTCTTTATGCACACAATACCAAGGTTGTGGATGCTGAGGCTCCCAGGTTGTCATTCATACGCCATCCAGTCCTATGTAAGGTTGAAGGTGATGAGATTCCAAATTCAATTTCAACACCGGTTCACCCCAATGATGAAAGTATGGGGATGCGAACATGGGACATGATTGGAGGAGATATTTACATTGAGAATGAAGATGCTCAAAAAGGCTCACTACGGCTCAAAGAATTTGCAGATATCACGTTGAAAAAGGAGCCTTATACTGTCGCCAACATTGACTCCTATGAACGAAGTGATAAGCGACCAATCGTCCATTGGATCACCAAGGAAAACAGTCTTGAAGGAACCCTTTTGTCAACATCAAATGATGAAATACAAACGGTTCAGGGCCGCATTGAGAAACACAATTTTGCACCGGGGACCATCGTTCAACTCGAACGCATTGGTTATGCTTGCATCAAAGAAAACGGTTCATTCATACTTTGTCATGAAAGTTTTGATGAATAAAGTAAGCAAGTTAGATAGAATACTTGCAGTGTAGCCCCTTGTATGGGCAAGACAGTATCCAGTTTGAAACTCGACGATGAACACACAACCATCGGAGGAAACGACTCACTTCAAGAAGGTGCGAAACGCTTGCTAAGTATTACTGGTGGAATCCTCATTGTCCTCAATGATGATAACAATGTACAAGGCGTAATTGGCCATAAACAGCTTATCAAAGCATTGAGTGAAGGAGTCGATGCATCATCGGCATTGTGTCATGAACATATGGAAATGGACTTCATGCTGGTACACTTAACAGACCAACTAAAGAGCGTCCTGGAAGACATCAAGATGCGCAGTCCTCAAGCGGTGGTTGCTGTTGATGAAAACGAAGAATTCTCCGGATACTTTTCACCTGGCGATTACCAAGACGCTGTAAATTTGGTTTCCAACCTTCAAGATCTTAAACTCTGATCAAGCGACGAGTTTGATGACTCGCTCACATCCAGTGCACGCAAATCGATGCGGGCGTTCCATCGTTGTCACTGGGTTCATCACTTGACAGGCGGGACAGGGTATCATCGGGTAGGACGCAGCGGATTGACGAGAATGTTGGGGGGCCAATCTTGGACTTGAAAAGGCGGTAATCCACCAGACCAAAGCACTGCCAATAATCGTACCACCAATCACGATTGAATTGTATCCAAAGATGTATATCAGACCAATAATCGGTACGAATACAAGTTCAAAGTACACAAAGGAACGCTTCCTTTGCCGTGTGATACGCATGGTGATGGCAAATGCGAGCAACAAACCTGCGGCAGACAGGACTGCAATAACCAACGGTGCAAAGACGAGGGCTTTGGTTGGAACTGTCTCCAATCGGAATTCCTCTTCCTGCTGAAGACCATCGCCCTCAAGGTGGATTGTATCTCCCCAGGGCATTCTTGAAACAGATAAATCCAAATTTTCGGAGAGTTTTAATTCGCTAAAACTGAACGATGTGAAGGCGTTGGTTTTAGCCGTCAGAGAAATTGAAAAATCACTCCACAAGGGAGCGGGTTGAACGATTAAGAAATCATTGATCAGTTCCATCCTCTTATCATCTTCAACGGTTTCTGTTGTTGAAATACGAAGCGTCACAGGATGATTCACAACACCGTTTTCTCCATTGAGGTCAAGGTCGACCTGAATGGAGTCAAAATCCGGAAACACACCCAAAAGATCCTCGGCATTTATTCCTAAACCACTCGAAAGATACATCGGGCCGAGATTTGCCATTTGCCGTTCAAATTCACCAACTTCAGTTGGTTCAATATTTCGGCTAATGCGGTCTTCATCGGTCACGGACCCCGCACTGAATGCTCTTAAAGTGGTTGAAAGCGACTGATCATCATCTCCAATGTGGTCAAGACCCCAACGCATCCAAAATGCCATTTCATTGCCAACGGTAAGCGTTGTCACCTTCTGCAAACGCAGACCGTTTGCATCGTTGGTTAGGTCCATTTGTATGTCAATATCAAGGGAACTTCCATCACCGTTTGTTCGCAACGGTTCATCTGGTGGATAGTAGGTTCCAGTACCGCCACTTCCATCAAAAGTTTCAATCTCAAATGTTGTTGAACCCTTCAACGCAGGCATTCCAGGTTGGAATTGTAATTCAACTTCCACCTTGATTGTCTCAATTCCTCCCGAAGCTTTGTCCCATGTCCAAGTAACTCGAACTGTATCCCCTGATGCTGTTTCAATCGGGTCGCCTGTAACGGGTTGACCATCAACACTGAGGCTGATGGATTCTGCTAGAGCCAGAGTGGACAGACCCCATGGTGAATCCAACTTAACAGCAAGATAGACATCCGAACCCTCAATTTCAGGTTCAGGCATCATGATGTCTAGAAGAGGAAGAGTCCCCTCTATTGAAGAGTCATCGTCTGTGCTTCCCCAGAAAAACTCCAACTTTGCATCCGCTCCCTCGGGAAGTGAAAACAGAAGTGTTTGGGCCGTCATCTCCAACTCAAGACTTGACGACGTGGTCAGAACTCCTCCCGCTTCAACATCAATCTTGAACTCTAGATTGCCCGATCCTTGAGCAAGAATTGACCCACCAGGATCGGTTTGAGCACTGTAACTTTTGGAACCGATTGTAATCGTCGCAGTGGCATTAATTTGAGCTGCTGCTGCCCCGCTAACGACGTATGAGATGGAAAACGTCCATTCCGATGCAGGAACTTCCCCTTCCCATGTTTGTGGGAGAGCCCATTTACCAACCGTCTCTTGTGATTGTATGGAATTTTGGATCTTTACAGATTGAGATTCTTCACCCAATTCTGCGAGGAAGGGTGTTAACACCTTGTTGCTATCACTTCCAAGGAGATATAATTCAACTTCAGAGGCATCGCTGTAAACGACAACATCTTCACTATCAGCCGCTTCAACCGAGGTTGAAACGAAGGGTAAAACCAACGTTCCAACGAGAAGAAAAGTGATGATTGTGGCAGTTCGCATGGTACCTACATGGACCCCCATGATTCAAAGGCTCATAACTTGAACTCATCATTGGGCAAGAATATACCTAAAGTGCCTTTTCAAGCAAGGCGCCAAGTTCCTTTTCAAACAAGGTTACCAAAGCCTCACCGACTTCACCCTGAAGTTCATCTGGAAGCAATCTGAGGCCGAGGCGAGTCGCTGCTCTTGTGGCTTTTAATTCAGCGTATATGCTTCTTGCTTTCGAGTGGAAATAATAGGCCACAGCCTCCTTGATTTCAGCCTTCAAATCTGGGTCTTCATCCACTTTAGCCCGAATGTGTGTCTTGAGCTCGTCTTTCACGAGATCACGAAAGGCTTCAATGACAAGATCTTCTGTTGACATCAGTTCCTGTATCTGATTTTGGATGCTTCCGGTTAACAAACGCTCAATCGCCATGGTTAGGGCATGAAGGTGCTATCTTTCAACCCGTCGCTTGAGATTACAGCAGTAAATTACCGTTTTGTATCCAATGGTCAATCAATTTGGAAGCATGCAATCGCTCATCACTGAGCGCCTTAGGCCACGTTCTCTGTACTGCAAATGCTTGACTTGCTATGTCCACATCTTCATCTCCCGAAAGCATCCTGTGCCATATCAATTCTTCCAATCTGGGCGTTGAAAGTGTTGGTTCAACCAAACACGGAAGTACAAGTTCACTCAAAGCTTGAGTACGCTCTTCAACATCCATCCCAGCCCAAGCCCGATGCAATTTCTTAAGCCTACGCTCGGCCAAGCCCGGAATCATATCTGGCTCAGGTTGCTTCACCTCAGGAAGCGAAACAACTCGAATACTGCCTTCTTCTTTGAGATGCATGACGACTGCGGTATGAATCGGATCAATGGTTCTATCAAGGGAGGCTCTCATCCACAGCCCTAGGGATGAGAAAGGGCGCATTTGACGAACCCTTCTACCGTTTGGTGCTATACAAGCAGCAAGAGCAGAGGCTTGAATCACACAATCCAAAGCCCCATGATGGATACGGTTCTGAGTTCCAAGTTGTACATTTGTTGAGGTTGGAACAAGTTTGACAGGCCCATCGTCTTTCAAATCATTTGCATCCCATGTTTCTTCTTCAGAAAGAATCAACACTCCCAATCCAGATGAAGACGATTCGATCGTCAACACCTCATCCCTTGGACGGTGGTGCTTTGCAGGGTAGAGTCTACGTTGATACTTGTATCCTGCATCCAAACATGCCGCTTCCAAGAAGCCAAGGGCGAGGACTCCTTCAAGGCTGGAAGGAGCATGGAGGTGAAGCATGGATGCTTCTTGGATACGGGATGCCTGAGCCATCAAACGCTCCTTAGAGCCTTTAAAAAATGGAGTCTCAAGAAGGTCTCGCATGGTGCTCCCGCCACGCTTAGGCAGTTACCCCTCATCAAGTTGACCTTGCGAGAGAAGGTATTGAAACAATCACTCAACCATCAGACGGAGTTCGTCTCTCTTATATCGCCAGTCACTTGGAAGGCGATTCTCGCCTTTGTAGTAGTTAGCAAGACGGCGAATTTTGGATTCGGTGATTTCCAAGGCTCGCTTGTTGTGAATGTCCTTGTGATTTCCTGAACCGAGGTGGTTGATGATGGCAACAGCTTGTCGCATAAGGTTCATCATGTCTTCAGGATATGAATTGGTAATGTCATTCTCTGCGAGGACTTGGCCGATACGCATTCCGAGAACCAAACGGACGTTTGGAACAGCGTGCTTATCTCGGAGAATGGTCCCTATTTCTGCAGTAGATTTTCCTGACTTAGCAAGGTCAAGAATGAGGGATGTAACGGCTGCCTTATCCGTATTGGACCAAGCAGGAGCTTCTTTGACATGGGGTCGAGAGGAGCCACTTTGGCCTTTTCGGGACTTGAACATACGTGCCATTTGCAATCACCAAGCGGCCTTCCGACTAATCTCCCCTTCTTAACCACTCCGCTATGCCATGGCCCAGTTGGGCCTGCATTGAAACTACTTTTTTCGCTGATGCGATTTTGCTAAAGTCCCAGGAGTACCGTTCCATTCCCATCCAGGAGCAACTGCTCGGGCAAGACCGATTACGTTTCCATCTTGAATCACCAAGATATCATCTCCCTTACGGATATTGGAGTCATATGCTTCAACCATGGGGGAAAAAATGTCTCCTTTCCATTTCAAATCAGTTTTGATATGAATTTTGGGTAGTGATTCATGTTCATGAAGAAGGTCAATTGAAGATTTAGAAAAAGAAAATCCACTCCTGTCAATGGACCACACCGCAACTTGAATTCCGTCTTTCTCCAAGCGCCAACGTGGTAATTTCCCACGTACTGAAACATCCTCAAGCCATTTGTCATTACGCATGTTCTTTCGTGCAATACTCATATAATTTGAACGCAGACGGAGTGAATTCTTCTGATTTCTCAATTCATATGCCGCTACTGCATCCTTGACCGCTGATTTCAAATCTTGGAGTGCTTCATGTGAACCTGCACCTCGGTTCTTTCGTGTTTCAATGACCTCGCATCCGAGGAAAGAAAGGTCCATCTCAGTATGATTGATGATGCGCTTGTAACCAACACGAGCGACCAAATTCGTCAGCATTCGTTCAACTCTGGCTAGTTCATCAAGATTCCAATCCCCCGTCACGGGCACATCGTAATGCGAAGCAGGCCAAACATCCTCCAAGTCACGAGGGACCAAACCGAGAGGTGAAGTCATCATCACTTCATGACATGCCGTGGACTGAATGGCTTGGATAAAGCGTCCATGGGATTTTGAGAGGCGGTACGGTTTACGAGCAGAGCATGGCAACAAAATCATGACTTCTCTAACTTCGGCGGGAGGCTCATATGCCGACATCATAAATGTCTCCCAATCTGTAACCAATGGCTCGGATAGCATTGTTGTAGAATAACATGGAAACCGAGTTTCCTTAGCAACATGGGTTGTGAGAAGTCCCCTTACATCAGAACAAGCTTGATCGTGGTATCGTAAATGTTCAACCAAACGTGGACTTGAGAGCGTTTGTCGCTCAGCAAGCGTCCTTAGTGTCCCACTTGCAATCGAAGAGCGGACCTCGTCAAGAGCCTGCAACCAATGTGTTGACTGTGCATCGATAAGAGATGACTCATGAGCTAAAGGAAAACGAGGTCCAAACATGGTGAGCAGCACCCCGGAGGCTGATGCTTCGTGGCTTCGAGCCATATCAAACAAATCAACACCCATCCAAGCCAGAACTGCTGCATTATCGGGTCCACCAAGCCCCGGTGTCCAAATCAACGCACCAGGAAATTGTTTCTTCAAAACGACAAGAGCGTCAACCAACTTCCCAGGTTGTGCAGCCAATTGAACGGCATCGGTGAGGACAACAACCTCTGGATTGAGTGATTCATCCATGAGCGAAGGATCGTGGTTCATCCGTTGCCATGACACGGGAAGAAGGGGGGAAGTTCCTTGCTCTTCACCTGCATTTGCCTCTTCTAAAGAGGGCGGTAAAACATGACCAATATTTACATCATATCGAGGGGAAGCGTCAGCAAAATTGGGAGGGGAGAAGGGACCCAGGGCGCAAAGTTGTAGACGTGCGGGCAGTTGATTTGTTTTCTTCACTTCAAAGCAAGCGTATGCGAGGTCGACTTCCGGGTCCCCGTCCATTTTAATCAGACTTGGAGTGGTAGCAGATGGTGACTTTCTGTCACCCAACCCCCAACTTCTCGCAAAGCGAAGACGATGAAGCACGGTACGTGCAAGTGGGGCCGTCATGGTACACCCTGTCACCTTCGCTTCTTCAAGGGTTTGAACGAGAAAGAGCCGTGAGTTTGAAAGGCCCCGGCCCAACCCCAAACCATGGGAAGGAAAAGTTCGCTGCCTTTGGGGCTCGTCTTGGTACTCCTCATCCTGAGTTCACTTTCCCCTTTTGTCCAAGCTCAAGAACACGAATCATACGTTGTTGATGGAAGAATCACAGTCATCTCATTAGATGCAGGTACAACCTACGAAACAACGATTGAGGTGGGAAAAGATGATTTTGTCATATTGGCTCTTGATTGTGTTGCGTGCATTGGTAGCATCGTTGCCGAAAACGAAAACACATCTGGTTCATCCAATCTCATCCTTCAAATCTCAAATTCTGGAACGGTAAACATTAGCATTTCATCATCGCAAAGTGAGACCATTCGTTTTGCATTACAATACAATTTTGTCGACACCCACGATACCGTTCGCCCGAGTCCACAAAATGATCATCCTTCCAGCATGGTTGGAATGTGTACAACTCCCACAGAATGTGCGAGTGCGCCCTTGGACTCCCTATCATCAGTGATTAATGAAACAAAAATCATTGATGCTCTGCACACCGGCATCATCAATACCACGGCTGACGAATACATTGTTGTGGATGCCAACATAGGTGATACTCTTGAATGGCAATGGCTGAACACACCAGAAGAGGTTACAGTTCAGATTTATTTCCAAAACAGTACCGATGAACAGTCCTTTGAATCCACTCTCTCAAGTAATGCAGGTTACAATGAACTCAACGAGGAACCCGTGCCGGTCAATTGGTGGATTGCTCCTGACTATGGTCGCTTTATTGTCCGTATATCCAGCCCCGTATTCCCCGCACCGTGGATCGCACATGCATTGATTCATACCAACATTCCATCAACGCCTTTGATTGGACTGAATTTGCTTGATGGAGTTGAACTTTTAGGGCATGCCGCCACTGAATCTGTATTTGATTGGAACGCTACCACTGCGATTGAAGTTCATAGCCCATTGGGTGAAGCAAACATCCGAGTTGATCAATTGCTGAACGGATCTTGGGTTATTGGAACAATGCACTCGATGGAGCAAGGTGAGTCCCGCACCATCTATCCTTATCCGGGAAACATTGGTGGCAGAATTGTTGTTGAACAAACACCCGTATTTGCATTGCAAATACGTGCAATTACGTATTCTGATAACAACGCATGGATGGAGGCACCATCGTACAGACCTGTCGACCTTGAATCTGATAATTCTTCATGGCCTACTGTCAACCTAACGACAAACGGAGTTGGTGAATTGACCTTAGCTATACATGACACCGTTGACACCTACAGGTTTGTAGTGGATGGGTGGGAAGATTCAATCCATCTTGTACAATTCACCATCACTGGAAATATCACTGGCTTGGAAGCACAAATATGGGACATTGACCAATACACATCAGAAGTTCTTGACACTTCTGTTTCAAGTTCCTCTTTGGAATCCTTGAAAGTCAGCCTCAAGGTGGGCAGAGGAACCCATTACCTCCAAATCCGACATTCAAATGCGACCAATGTTACCAATCACAATTGGGGTGACGATGCCGAGTCACTGATGTACACCATTTCACCAAGTTACTTGCTGGTCGATGAAGGTGAGGAACCTTGGTTCCCCCCAAGTGAAGATGCTGTGTTCTGGGGAGGAGTGGCACGTTGGGTTCTGGGAATCTCGTTCCTTATTCCGGTTCTTTACCTCGTTATTCACTTGCAAAGGAGTAGAGCCTACGCTAACGAGATATTCTCGAAAAAGGCACGGTTGGATTGGTACAGGCGACGTTTGGATTCTGGTGAAGTAAACATCACAACATCACAGAAAGATTTGGTTCGGGCACTTTACGCAGTTGCTCAACTCCCATGGGATGATGGAGTTGAAACATGGGGCCAGCCAGTCCTATCGCACCGAACTGAAAGTCTGGATTTAGCGGTTTGGAGGGTCGACCAACGAATGGCAAAAACAGAACATGCATGGCCAATCGTAGTTGGAGTTCACGTGATTGAAGGTGAATGGGATCTCGCAGCAGTTCGATTTGATGCCCCCGGTGGCCAAGCATATGCCATTCAACATGTAGAGCCGAGATTCTTATTCCAAGGAGAGGAGGTTTTCCTTGATACCCTAAAGCAAGGCAATCGGATGTTTCTCCTCGTTGAGTTGGAAGGAAATGCACCTTCGGTTGATATTGAACTCAACGGTAGGATGAATACCATTCCTTTCGCAGCACGAATACCTGAAACTCTGGTTCGTGAAGAGGAAGAGTGAATCACGAGCCTGCCCTTCTGTCCACTGCATCATCCAGTATGCTCTGCTTAGTATCAGCAGGTGAGAGGTTTTCCTTCAAAGCAGAGAGTGCCTTTTTCGTAGCCTTGGAAATTTTCTTCGGCATGTGCAATTTGAGAAGAACAATAACATCACCACGACCGCTTCCTCGCTGGCGTGGTAATCCCCGCTTCTTTATCGTGATGGTTTCACCTGAATTTGACATGGCTGGGATTTTGATGTCCAGTGATTTGCCATCAAGATGTTCCAGTGTGATTGTAGTCCCAGTCACCATATCTGAGTATCCAAGAGGTAATGACATGATGAGATCGGAGCCGCTTCGTTCAAACCAAGGGTGTTGCTCAATCTCTAATTCAATAAACAAATCTCCAGGATCTCCTTGTCCTTGAGGTGCAGGTTCACCGTTTCCTCGCATTCGCAATCGTGTACCGTCCTCTGCACCGAGTGGGATGTTAAATCTCAATGTCTTGCTCTTCATTTCTTGCCCGCTTCCAGCGCATTCACTGCACGGGTTTTCGCTTATACTGCCTCTTCCCGAACATTCATCGCATGGTTGAACCGATTGCTGAATGAAGGGGCCAACTTGTTGACGAACTCGTACCTGGCCCTGTCCAGCACATTTCTTACATGACGTCATCTCACCGTCTTGTGCACCGGTTCCTGCGCATGAATCACATGCCTCTGGCAAATCGATAATGACTTCTTGTTCGGATTGTTCCAGTACATGTTTCAAGTCGATTGAGTGACGAATAAGAATATCACTTCCCCTACGTTGACGAGTCCTTCCTCTTCCGCCACCACCAAACATGCTTGAGAAGACATCGCCTCCAAATAAATCCTCGAGGTTGATGTTGAATCCTCCACCTCCGAAACCACCAAATGGATTCCCCTGTGGACTGTCATGACCAAACCGATCGTACTGTGCTCGCTTTTGCTGGTCCGAAAGGATGGCATATGCTTCCTGAATTTCCTTAAATCGGTCTTCAGCATCCTCTTCAGTACTGCGGTCTGGGTGATATTTACGAGCAAGGCGCCGGAAGGCGTTCTTGAGGTCACTTTCGTTGGCAGAACGTTCAACTCCCAAGACTTCGTAGTAGTCTCGTTTGTCTGCCATGGCCCCGCCCCGTTTCACGACGAGAACAGGACACCTTTGAATCTCACGGAATATCCATCAAATATCAAGGCCACAATGTGGGCAAAATCGTTCACCGATACTCACGGGAGAATTGCATCCTCTGCAAATATTCCCTTGGGGTGAGGACGGCGGCTGAGTCGGAGTGATGGTTGTCCCAAGCATTGCCATTGACTCATACGATTCGCTTGGAACAGATTGAGTCTGCTTCTGGGGCATTATATCGTCATCAATTTCCTCACCAGATGATGAAATTACAGTACTGACTCCACCTGAATCACTGTAACTGGTCATGTTAACTTTGACATCATCACGTTCTCCTTCAACCCGTAATGGTGCAACAGGCCGTTGAGCAATTACCGGTGCAGATGCAGCAGCTGCTCGTAGGCGTGCTTGGCGTTTTTCTTCACGCTCTGCACGAGCATCTCTTCCAAAGAGGGATGAAATCATGTCGAACATTCGGTCCATTGGAGTCGGTTTACGAACTGCACCGATGGTCCCTGTAATTTGTTCTTCATCAAATGAAACACCTCCACTGACACGTGAGTTTGCTTTGACGATGTGGGAGGCTTCATTGAGCATGCTCACCTCGATTTCATTATCCTCAGGAACCTGCATTTCGGGAGCTTCATGAGAAAGATTGGAAACTGGCTGAACCAAACCTGCTTTCGTGACATTGTCCATGGCCGAGTCAAGTTGTACATCAGTATTCCATACACCTCGCTCTTCTGCATCGTAAACATGCTTAATTTTCTTCATCGCTTTGACACGATTGTATTCAAAATCCTTGACTACTCTCGTCTTTCTAAATATGATAAATCCTAGAACCAAGGACGTCCCATACCAGCCATACATAAGTCGAGGTTCAAGGTCAAACATACTTTGTAAAGGGGGAAGGGATAGATGGCATGCACCCATGATTAGTAAGGGTAGCAATGCTAAGCCACGTGAAGTAAAACTGCGTGGACTCTCCATCTTCCTCGCTCTCCCTGTCATGAACTGCACTCAAGTATCTATGGGCTTGTTGTGCTTAGTTGCGGTCCTTAGGAGACCTTCCCTTTCTCACTAAACCATCAGCAAGTCCAATTGTAAAACTTGTATGAAGCATGACCAAACAAATCGGAACACCAAATACTGAAGATATATTTCGTGTTTGAAGACAGTGGCGAACTCCTTCGATCAACAGTACGGCAAGATAAATGGGCACTGGTGCCCACCACATGGCCTGCCCCGAGACAAAAAGTGACACCATGAGAAATAAACCAAGCAGAGGTAAAAACTCGGTAATTTGAGCTCGCTTTGGATGTTTGAGGAGAACTTTCGTCCTCCAAAAACCGTAACGATGCCCCATCCGCCACCATTGTTGTAGCCGAGTGCGCTTGACCATACTCACGGTTGGTTCAGGATGCCGATAGAGTGCATGCCCTGCATCCAAAAGTCGCATTGAGAGTTCACTGTCTTGACTTGTAATGAAACGTTCATCCCAACCTCCGACCGATTCAATTGCCGATCTCCGGTGCATAACAAAAGCAGGAATTTGAGTTGGACCATTTTCATTGAATTGGCTGAATTGCCCATCACTGTGTCCAAACGGTGAAGCGAGGCATCCCTCGATCCAATGTTCAGTTCCTTTCAATTCTCCAGTGCGCTTGACGACTCGACAGCCCACTCCGGCTAACTCGCGCCCGGCCTTATTTTCACTCACCTTCCATGCTTTGAGCCGCTGTTCAATATGGTCGGATTCAACCGTGGAATGGCCGATGAGTTCAATGATGTATTCTACTGAATCGGGTAAATAATCAAGAGAAAGATTCCTGGCGTGAGCAACGGTCATTCCTGGATTATCATAGATCTCAAGCCGTGGCGACGATGAAGCCTTTGACCGTTCAATCAATTGTTGGACACGCTCTTGAGTCCCATCGGTGGAACCACCATCCATGACGATGATCATGTGAGACTCATGTGATACGGTTTGTTGGAGCAATGCATTCAAGCATGATTCAATGTGTTTTACCTCATTAAGGACAGGAATAACCGTGGCGATAGAGGGGCCTTTTGGTTGGTCCATAAACCGTGGAATCCTGTTTAGATTTTCACACTTCGCCTTAGATTTGCTTCCACAGCACCTTCTTGAAGGCAGAACGACTCGGGCGACTATGGATGAACCACGTTTACGCCTGACCGGTACAGGAGAGGGCTTGACAACAACGGTTGTCACGGTTCTTTCAGGTGCAGACTCACCTCAGCGTGTGATGCAATCCATTCACTCGTTTTTTCCCGATGCAACATTAGAACTTCTCCCAGATGAACCCAAATTTGGCGCCCCTTCCGGTGCAGCATGGACGTTTGAAAACCTCTCCATGCAGACATTTCTTGCTGCCCTCCACGAACAGCGAATATTGGATACCGCCCTTGATTGCATGAGCCGTAATCTCGCCAACGACCAAACTGAGTTTTCTATTTCACGGCAAGCAGCCATCAACGAGAAGGTCTCGTTTGCAATCCATGGCAAGGAACCTCTTGGAGGTTTAATCCGCATCCAATTGAGTGGAAACGGATTGAAAGAATGGCTGGAAGCAGCAACATGGCATAACGGCCGCACTCAAGTTCCCCGGACAATCGACGACGAACGAGCAATGTTGGACGACGGAGAAGCCTCAACGTGGCATTGAATTGTACTTTGTAATGTACTCCATCATGGCACCGTCCCTACCGGTCCAGTTCATGCCCTCATGGTCAAGAGGGTCACACCACATCAATGATGCATGTACGGAAGGATCCGCTCTTGGTTGACCCAATGACATTGAGCAGTCAATGAGGTGTATTCGTAGCAGAGAACCATTTCTCAGATGTTCCCAAGTACCTAGAATTCGATTGGCTTCTACTTTGACATTCAGCTCTTCAAGAAGTTCGCGTTCCATTGCATCTGCCCAATTTTCATTTGGTTCGCATTTTCCACCTGGAAATTCCCAAGTGTGGTCGTCACTGCGTTGAGCAAGAAGTACCTGCCCTTGTTTATTTGTTACCAGACCTGCAACAACTTCGACGATTGGATTGGGAGATGGAAGAACCATGGTAGCAATGCAATCAAGGGCAAATTGTGAGGCTGAAGCAACCGAGAGATGTTCGGTTGGAGGGATATGGAGAAAGAGACATGGAGGTGGCAACTGCAACGCTGAATGTAGTTGCAAAGCATGGAGTGTATGATAATAGGTCTCATTGCAGACGAATAACCCTGCATCGTAGGAAAGCTCAAAATCACACGAGAAATCCTGCTTCTTCCATGAACTGATGTCAATCCAACAACCCGTATCTCCTCTTTCATCGATATGCTGTTCATGCAACATCCTACCGCTGTTGTCAGGAATTCGCATGCTCAGACACTGCTGAGCACGTTGTTCCACTCGGGGGAGAATACAGGAATCACACAGCCCAATATGTAAAATCGCATCCCATGATTCTCCTGAAGCGAGGGAATTGGCCGTTTGAATTGCACCACGTTCATCAACGGTGAGCACTCTTGAGATGATTTCAGCATTGATTGGCGTCTCGCTTCCAGCAATGCTAAGTTGATGGGGACCTTCTATTCCGAGAGCAACCTCTTGACTTGGATTGTATTGATGCGTCCCAAACGGTTCAAACCCCGTAACGAGAATTCGCAGGGTGCCCATGATATTCTCAGGTGGGTTCGGTTTTTCATCCATCCGGCATAATTTAGGGGTTAGATTGACAAGCAATCGTCGCCAGCAAAAGGTAGTGGGAGTCATGGAAGAAGAGTTGGTCGTCCAGTTTTCACCACAAGCGCCCAATGAGCGTTCTGGATTCATGCCAGTGCGACTTGTCAAAGAGATTTGGCGAGAAATCACCTTTGGAGTTGGGACATGGGGGGCGTTCCGTCCACTCATCGCAGCCTTACTGGCGATTGTTCCTGGACTTTACCTTGGTCAGCATTTTAATCGTAACCATCGCAAAGGGTTTGACTGGTTTCTGCTTCAAATTCCACTCGCACTTACAGTAATCCTATGGATTGGCCTATGGCTTTGGTCAATATTTGATGCCTGGAGGGACGCACTGGCTTTCGACCCTAACTCCAAAGTTGATCCGTCACTTTGATTGAACCGTCTGCCATTCCAGAGAGGTCGTTCAAGTCATCGTCATCAAACTCATTGGGTAAGGTACCAAAAATAATGTTTCCAAGGTCCGCTGATTCAACGGCCCAGTACATGACTGAATCTTCATTGTTGGAATGGCCCTTATGGGTTTCATCTTCATGGTCCACTGGAGATTGATAAACGAGGTTAACCAACCCCAACAGATGACCAACCTCGTGAACTGTTACACTGTTTTCAACATCTTCTACCGACGGCCGATTAAAGGGGCCGTTGGCAGTATCAATCGAATCCCCAAACAGCGCAATTGACGAAGCATCGACTGCTACGCCCAGAACAGAATCATCCTCATAATATCCTGATGGGAAAATGATCTGCCATGTCAATGTTGAACCTTCTAGAGGCGAACTGTCTTTATTTTCCCAAGCCTTTTCTCTAACATCATCAGCAGTCCAATCGCCTTCGTCGCCAAAGGAAACTTCACTAAAATCAAAGGTGATACCATCTGGTTTATCGCATACGCTTTCCAGTCGGTCAAGAAGCATATCGGTACTGCTGGACATTGGCCTGTAGCCCGGCTCATAATCAATTTCAACCACCATGGAGGTGTAGGCGTCTGCACGTAGGCATGCGAGAGCTAAGCCCCCAGGAATTCCTTTGGGTTCTGGAATCAGATCAGACAGTTCATCTCCAAAACATCCTGAGAGACTCGTCATCATCAACATCAGAACAAACAACGTTGCCTTCGCTCGGTCCTTGCCCATGGACAGGGGTCTATGCGATGGTTTTTGAATCTCATCCCTACCAGTTTTCAGGTATTTCCAGTGGTGAGAACAGTTGGCCCGGACCAGTTGCTTGTGCAAGTTGAGTACGAGCAAGTTGTTCCCAGGCACGCAAAGCAAGGATTCCCTCTATGAGAGAGACTTCAATTTCAATGAGGGTCACCCGAATCAATGCTTCTAGGATGTCCATGCGCTGATGGTCAACGATTTTGAGTACTTTTTCCAGTGAAAAATTTGCTTGGGAACTTGATTGTTCAACATCGATTGGCCAAGGCTGAGATACACGTTCAGGCACTTCATCCCCGCTTTGATTCAAATATTCGTCAAGCGATTGCGACAGCCCTTTGATGTGTTTTTGAAGGACAAGTGAAACCTCAACAAGCGGCATGCTCAGTTGATTGATAAGATTCACCATGCGTTCTTGGAGGGTGACAAGCCCATCAACACCTTCAGTAGCGTCGTCCAATGAATCACCTTCACTTTGTTAGAGCATCGATGTATTGCCATCCATAAGACGCCCACTGCTCTTGAGTCCAACCGTTGGGCAAACCTGTAGGTGGAACTGGAGGGGGCACGGAGCGGTCAAGACTTGGGGGTTGAGGTGTGGCACTCATATCGGGTTGGGGCGGAACGGCTGGAGACCCTGCGAGGTCGGGTATAACTTTCGCATCTTGTTCCATTTCCGCAGCAACCACATCGGTTTGGTCTGCTTCATCTTCCTCCGGAGGATTGAGCATACGGCGTTGCATAACCATCGCCCAAAGACCAAATGACACTGAGATCAATGCAATGACAAACAAGGTAATGCTGAACAAATCTTCTGATACTTGTTGAGATAAAGCGTCACCATCACGAATGGTTTCTTCCTTAACCAAAAGGGAATCAACTGTGTGGCGGTCCATCTCAACACCATCCACCAAGACAAGGACTCGATATTGAACGATTTGACCTGCTGGAACATCGGCAACCACAGGTAAACTCGCACTGAGAAGTTGTCCCTCTGAAACTTGAAGAGCAACTTGAGATGATGTTGACCAGAAGCCTCCATCAACCAAACGTTGGAGAGCGAAGGTGACATCCCCCTCGCCTGCAAGATTCTTCGTTGTTACGACCATCGATGCAGATTCTCCTTCGTAAGGACTTGGATTGTCCCATTGCATCACGGTGGATTCGTCCTGCAAGTCAATGCGTGGGCCGAGAAGAGCCAGAGGCCACGAAGCGTAGGGTTCAATCATTGAATTTCCGAATGTGTCGAACGGATTTCCTGCCTCGTCCGAACCCGAAACCCACACATCAACGGTATAGGACGGCAACAATGTGGTTGCGCCCGAATCGGTGAGATCAAGCACACCACTCCAGAAGAATTGTGAGCCAAAGGGTGTGATATCGGGCAAAGAAACACTGCCTCGAGAAATCTCAGCCTCACCGGCTTTGACTCGGTAATGGAGCAACGCTGCTTCATTGTAATCAAAGCCATTTTCATCATTGGTCTCAAGCATCACCTTTAGGTTCGACGCATCACCAATGGAGATGGGGGAGCCCGGCATAATTCCGTTAAGCCCAATACTCTCAATCGTAGGACGAGCGCTGTCAACTGCAAGGCGGACACGGGGTTGAGTTGGTGTTTCATCAAAGGCCAGCCCTGGTAAGTCATCCATCATTAAACGAAGGTCAAGGTGACCTGAGCGAACTGAAGGTACCAAAAGGTCCAAACTGAATTCTCCATCGGCTCTTGTTGATGTTCTCCAGTTGTTCTCGAAATCTCCGAAGACAACATCAAAAGCTCCTGCTGGCGCAGGCGTTTCGTCTTCAGAGAACAAAACCCGACCGTTTACACGCAGTGCTTGTCCAGCACCAATAATCGTCTCAATGTTGTCAGAATTGTAATGATTTTCACTGTTACGTAATTCTACGGCCCGGATGTGTCCTTGTTCTGTGTCAAACCTGAAGTCATTATCCAAACTCCACCAATCGTCGCCCATTCCGAAGCGGGTTTCGAAACAAGGTGTAACTTCTCCTTCATTACAAGGTAAATCCGTCACCAGTACCTTTGGTATAAAGTGAGAGACTCCATTTGTGTCAAACGATTCGGGGAACTGCCATGTCAATTGGAAACGTGCTTGGATGATGACAATACTTTGATTTGTTTCATCAAGTTCAACGGTTGAATATAGATTTGAAACCGCAATATAATCGGAACCGGTTTCCATCACTGCAACAGGATTGCCGGCTTCATCGGGTGTAAGTGTGATGAACATTGATGCTTCTTCATCGTCAAGATCACCACCTAAAGCGACTTGGATAAATTGAATATCATCCCATCCGTTTTGGTCACTGATAAGAATACGTGCGGTGTATGGGATGCCAGGGTGAAGCGGTTCGTAATCGTCATGTCCGATGATGGATGAGTTGCCCAAGTCGACCATCGGCTCAAATTCTTGCCGAATGAAATACGTCGAAAGGTCTGCAGACCAATCTGGTAAAACTTCTCCAGGGCGGTCACCACAAACAACATTGGTCAAGGGACAGACTGGGCCACCGCCCATGGCTATCTCGTTATCTTGCTGGTCTTTTCCAGTAATGAAGTAAGAAACTCGCTGCTCATGCAACAGCATTGAGTCATCGATAAGGCCTTCAAAAATATTGATGCCGCCCACTCTTGTTTCAGGGGAAGACAGAGTCTTTTTCACATACTCATCTTCATTTGGTAGGCCATCAAAGTTGTAATCATTGCAACCGATTGCATCGCTTGCAAGGCAACCAACCCAGTAATTCAAGGTAATTTGTTGCGGAGGGTCAACCGAATCTTGGACGACAACCGATACCGCTTGTCCAACACCAATTGAACCAGCATGACGCTCCTCGCCATCGGTTGGTGTTGAACTTAGAACAAGAGGGGAATTTCCATCGAGAATGAGGCGAATCGAGTTGTATCCTGGATTGGAATAGGTTGAACCGTTTTCAAGATTGACTGCTTGGACGTAAAAGATCATACCACCGGGTGCAGATTCAATAGGTGCAACAAAGGTCAAATTGTATTCACCAAATGCTGGATTCACTTCTTCATGAAGTAGGACAGACGCTCCCATAGGGTCTCCATCATAGGTGACATTTTGACCCATGACACGAAGACTGAAGCTACCTGCCGGGGGCATGAGTTGAGAATCTTGGAAGTGAAGACCACCTGCAAAACTGAGGTTAAATCCTCCACGAACCCAATCCATCGGGAACAATTGCCGTCCTGTCTCCTCCCAAACACGCAATCCGTCGAGTTGTATGTCGTTCTCAATAACCAAATCCATATCAGTAGTATCCCACTGGTCAACGGCTACGCCAAGGTCGTCTTTCACGGTAATGATCGCTTCCAAATCTGCTTCGTCATTCCAACTCCAGTTGACTTTTGTCGGAATCCAAATAGATACAACACCTAATGCATCCACTGTTGAAGTGCAATTAGCAGTGTCAAATACCACAATACCTCCTCCATCATTATTGGTACTGCATGTGTCACCACGAAGCCAAGTAAAGGAAGGATTTTCTCCATAACTGTGGTTGAGGGCAATGGTCGCTTCAGTAACTCGGTCAACCTCATCACCTGGAGCAACACGGGTGATAAAATTTCGATACGCACCATCTGGAGAGGCGAGACCTCCTTCAAAGGAGGCATCAATAGCACGGGTCTGCATTGCGTAGGTTACGTCAATGTTTGAAACCTTGATCCGACCCGATGAAGCGGCCTTAATTCCAATAGGAATATCGAGCATACCTTCTCCGTTTTCAGGAATATAATCATTGAAAGCGTCAATCAATGTAGGTGCCTTTTTGACAATAACTCCTACTTGTGAATCGTCAGTGGCTACAACTGCTGATTCGTTGAGGAAAATCATGGCCTCCCAATCATAGGAGCCATCTCCACCTACATCCAACATCGGCCTGTCCGGATATCCTTCTTCATACCATAGCGTGAAACTGTCCACACTCGGGGTGTGATCTGTGTTGTTGGTTGTCAAGAAGAGGGCATAGCGCAGGGTATTTCCCGCAGCGTCGGTTGAAAAACTCGTTTCAACATTGTTTTCTGCATCAAGCCATGTACTGCCGTTATCGTTTGAAACAACAACTTGGAGCGATGTACCCGCAGGCAGGTCAGCAACCCATGTCGGACGAACCTTACCCACTTTTGTTCCAGTGTTGTAGTAAGGTGAAGTCCAATCACCTGATGTTGCATATTGTGTTGATGCGTCGATGTCAACCCACCATGAAACTGCTGTTGAACCAATCAACTGAGCTTTCCAAACCAGTTCTTTACCGGGGTAGTCAAAGTGAATCGTCGAGTTGGAAACAACTTGTTCCCAGTGTGTACCGTTATCTGCGGAGACCCAATAATCAACACGGTCACCGATGGATGCGGCAGACCAGTATGTTTGGACATTCGCAGCCAGTACATCGTCAACATAGGTTGTTACTGGCCCATACCATGTTGTGGTTCCTGGAGCAGGGGTGGTTTCATACATCCAACTTGTTCCAAACTCTCTGTAATACAGGGTCGCTCCCGACCATGTGGAATAGCCTGAATCAACACTGATGAAACGATTTCCGTCAAATTGCAAACCGTAACCTGTTCGAGATATTTGTCGGGTATTTGATTGGGGGATGAGTGCTTGGGCAGAACCTGAAATATCCCAGGCCTCAAGTTGATCTCGGTCGTTGTAATAGGAATCTTTCTGGCAACGCATGAAAAATGTGGTGGAATTGACTTCAAGACCACGGACCATTTGATTGCTTTGGCCGCATTCACGACTGCTTGAAGAAGAAGAAGTGAAGGTGTAATATTTCTCATCACGATCCCATGTGGAGGTGCCATCTCCTGAGAAATCGTATGAAACTATTTTTCCTCCTTGATTGTGCACGACCCATACTTTATCATTATCTCGGTCGTATGCAATACCCGTATAATCGCCTGCTCCTGCAGAGATATCATAGGAATCGATGCATGTCCAAACACTGTCCCTGGAGATGTCCATTTCCAGTACACGATGATAATTCACAGGCGCATTTGAGCCGTAAGTATAACGGTATCCCGATAGGATTCCAAACAATCGTTCGTCGTCGGTGACGGTCCAATCCCTAAAGCCATAATATCCGTAATACGAAGATGAGTGCTTTTGGGGAAGATTGCATTGGGCTTGGTCCAAGGTAATGATTGATTCACGGCTTGCATTGTTTGGATAGAGACGATGAACAACATTGCTGAATGTCGAAGAGGACCATGTTGAAAGGAACAACCAGTCGTGATGTTTGAGAATAGCACCTTGGCTTTGGGCCATGAAACTTGATGAGGATTTGGTAATCTGTTGGGAGAAGAGACTCTCGGTTGCGTTTGATGTGTGAGGTTGTCGAAGGGCGTAGGACCCGTTGTCCAACCAAGCATCAGAATTAGCATTGGACACTTCATCAAAACCGTGCGGATAGAATGATTCTGTGACACTGTCCAGTGAAAGGGTCAAGTCGCCACTTCTGTCGTCAGTGTTGGATTCTTGTCCATCAATCCAATGGTCGCGTGTATCGGTCAAGATTTGTGACCAACCAGTGGCTGACGCTCCGGAGAGGGTCATACTCACATCGGTAACCAAAGCACCTCGGGGAAGACTGACTTTCGCACCGAGGTCTGGATTGGCGCCCTGGTAAAGGGCAACGTATTCAGTTGAACCATCATGGAAGTCATAGACGTGACGAGTACCTGAAGCAGCGGAAGAATCCTCCGAAATGAGGGATGTTAGCGGACTCAATGGGGTCGTTACCATCAAAATGACGAGCAACCAAAAGGCGCCGCGAGAGAAAAATGTATGCGTATCGCTACCCTGCATACGACGAAGACACACGACTTAGAATTTGAACCATGCGGTTTGGAGTCACACAAAAATGAGTGTAGATATCATTCTGTGGTTCGTGAATCATAACGAATCGGCGAGGAATCTCCACGCACTCCGTCTTCTTCATCATCACGAACTTCAAACCAATCGTTCATCCAATCTCCATCCGTATCCCAATTGGTTGGATCGCTTCCTTCGGCAAGGTGGTCATCATCAAAATCAAGAAGGTACCAACCAAACTCATGTTCACCTACATTGCGAACGGGAGGGGTATTTGGTGAGCCTTGGTAGTAAATATCCCATGCATCCGTGAGATTACCAGCCATGAGAATGACGTCATCACTTGCATCGACCGTCAAAAAGTTGGTATCATAATCGTTGACGATGTAACCGTATTGACGATCTATACCTGAATATTGGTCAAGTTTGAGATAGTTGAGTACCAATTCATTGGATTGGCCAAGGCCAAGAATCGCTGCACGGAATTGCCATCCTTCCGTTACGGGCGAGCCCTGGTAGGTGAGGGTACTGAGTCTGACTGCATTTGGAGACGAATACTCTGACAATGTGATCGCATAAAATTCTTGGAAATTCGTATATGGTTCGTAATTACAACCTGCTCCTGAACAATCCCAGTTACCGTCTTGGTCGGGGTCTTCGTTTGCATCATCTGGATCTGCAGGGTCCATTGTAAACCAGGTGAATTCGAGGTCTGGACGACCAAGTGTCCCGCCGGATCCATCCTGTGAAAGAGGTAAACAAGAATTCGTACTCGTATCACACGGACCGCCGGTAGCAACGTCAATCCAAACGACGCGTATGTCAAGGTATGAACTGAAATTATCATTTGACTCGTTCCAAGCTCGCTTGTACTCATACCAATCTGGTATCATGTCACCATCTGAATCATTATCACTTGGATTTGAGCCATACTTGAACACTTCCCGGCCGTCTGAATAATTGTAATCCCTAACATGGGAGACAACGGCGCCATTCTCAACCGTAGTAATGTAGGAGATGCTGTCGCTATCGCTGTCGTTCTTATCCGGACGAGTTTCATTGTCATATTCCATGTAATTGGTGAACGGCAAAGCTCCAAGACCTCTTTGGATGATCTGGCCGGATGGAATCAATGTTCGCTCATTCCATACTCCTTGAGTCGCTGGGAAGTCAAATTCACTTCTGTCGTACCATCCATCGTGGTCGCCATCATAATTTACATCAAATGGATTGAGAGGATTTGCAGCCCAATGATTGATTGTAGTGGGGTCGTCCATCCCAAATATAGCATAACAATATTCCCAACCATCGGGTATTCCGTCACTGTCAGAATCTGGATGTGTTGGGTCTGTAACTCCTCGAAGACTGCGATTGAAGTTATCCTCATCATAGGTGTTGATTTCATTCATGCGGTCTTGGGAATCGGTTCCCTTCTTGACGAAATCTTCGTAGAGTGCTTGTTGGGCTTGGACAAGATTGAATCCTTGTTCTTCGATGTAAGCATTCATCGCATCTTCTCCGAAATCGATGATTCCTAAATTAGCGGGAACCGTTCCACGATTGATGTATTTTCCGTATGTTCTGGATTCCCATTCACGCAGATTGCTAAACGTTTCATTCACGTCGATGGTCCCGTCACCGTTGCAGTCAAAACTGTCTTCATCCGTATCAAGATTAACATCTCCATCAATGAGCGGATTCATACTCCAACGGTTCTCTTCCAAATCCCAGTTTGTGAACCAATATTCAAATCCATCATCCATGCCATCTCCGTCGGTATCCGAAATGGTTGGGTCGGTCATGCCTAGAATAACTTCGATAAACGCTGTAGGAGGTTCACCCTGCTGCCAGGCATTGAAATCGGTGAGCAATCGCTTCCCTCTGGTATCCTTTGTGATGAGAATGTTGAACACTCTTTGTGCTTTTTCAGTAGGTTGCTGGAAGTCACCATCAACATGCATTAATGGTGCATCACTCGGGTGTGATAGCCCGTTATCCGGTTGAGCTACTGCAAGATTGAACTCTTGCAAGTCAATTAATCCATCTTCGTCACCATCAAACAAACCATCCCCAGGCACGAGTGGATTTAATGTCCATGTTTCTGCAGATTGATTCCATGCTGTGAACAGAAGTTCAACTCCATCAAGCATCCCGTCCCCATCGGTGTCAACGTTGTTTGGGTCCAGGGTCAAACCTGTTAGATTGATTTGATCTTGAGTCATGAAACTTCCAAATGACTTCTCAGTCGTGATACCTGGCCATTGTTGTAGAGCATAAGCCTGCCCGATGGTGGTCACAAACCATTGAGGCGATGAACGTTCACCGTCAGTTTCTGTGAATTCAGGTGCAATCGCATTGTATTCCTCCCAGTTGGTCATTCCGTCTTCATCCGTGTCGTCCCATCGGTCTGTGGAATCCAAAGGATTCAGTGTCCAAGCATCGTCAAGGAGATCCCACCGAGCGAACCATATCTCCCACCCATCGGGCATTCCATCTTCATCTGAATCGGAACTGAGTGGGTCTGAAGCACCTATGCTGTAGGTGGATTGGCCGGCTGTCACTCCACCTGATGCTCGCTCAGCGAAGGTTGCCTCTGGAGCGCCATAATCACTGATATGGTCAAAGAGATTTGTAGAGAGGCCATATGGAAGTGTGAGGCCATCAAGTGTCTCGTTACCAGCAAAAAGGTCGCTTCTTAGGTGGTATTCAAGATAATTTACAAAGGATTCATTGAGGTCAAGAACACCATCGTGGTTGATATCATATCCATCCCCGTCTGGATTTTCTAAGGCATCAGAGCCGTTGAGTGGATTAACACCTAAACGACTTGGATCCCAAGAGCAGAGGCCCTTTGATTCCCATCCATCAGGAAGTGTATCACCATCTGAATCGATGTTATTGGGGTCTGGTTCAGACCATGTTCCAACGCTCTCTGGAGATTCACCATAGAGTTCGTACAATTCTCCTTGAAGTCCGAGTTCGCGAACGATTGACCATTGATATTCACACAAATTGGCCAGTCCATCACCGTCAGCATCCCAATTTGCATCATCAGCGCGCAGAGGGTCAAGACTCCAATTATTTCCACCGGTAAATGTCATCCCAACCCATCGACGGTGTTGGATTTCCCAACCGTCTGGCATACCATCTCCATCTGAGTCGGGATTTGTTGGGTCAGTTCCCGAATCTACATTTGCGACACTTAGGTATGTGGCGTTGGCGGCTTGTCCAGCGGCATCATCACAAATGTAAACCATCTGAACGGTATAGTGGCACCATAAGGTGCTGTCTTCGTAATAGAATCCGAAATATTCAGCACCGTCTTTGATGCCATCGCCATCGGTATCGTCGGCCGTTGGTGTCGTTGAATCATAACCATCAGGAGTTGTTTTCTCATATCTAAATTCATCAAGATTGGTCCACAATCGGTCCAATGAAAAATCACCGCTTTGATCCAAATCTATACCGTCGCCATCGGTATCATACAAGGCATCCCACGGGTCAGTTGGGTCCAAGCCGTTGACAACTTCCCATCCATCTGGCATACCGTCGGCATCAGAATCGTTTGCTCCAGGGTCTATGAGTTGTAAGTTTGCATACTTCCCAGGAGAAGCACCCCCGAATACCGTCATATTGCCGTTCATCTCAAACGTTGCAATCGTTGTGATTTGCCCCGGCAATCTCGTTTGGTCTTGTTGCCCATACACAGCAATGTAGTCTCCTGCAATAGCCCAAAGGCCCCACTGGGAGCCTACGAGAATCTCATCACCAGTGGGCATGATGGAATATACATTGTTGGTTTCTTGAGCAAGTGTTCCGTCAACTCCGGGATGAACCAAGAGGCCTCCATAATCAATTGTATCAGTGAGGAGATCCAGTTTGTGAACGCCAGCAGGTGTACCGAACCACAAGGCTTGAGCATTTTCAGACGAAGGGCCGTCAAGAGCCATGTCTCGAACCTCAGCTGGATTGTCTACGAAACCGAGAGGCAATCCACGCAGGTCGCTAACAGCTGATTCAATTGGAGTGCTTTCTGTGGTGAAGTAAAATCGCCATGTACCTACAGCCTCATCTCTTGCTGATGCGGTATCAACGGTCATCAGCCCTCGGTCCGTTCCGATAAAGAGCCTGTAAGTTGAACCTCCTGCTGCACCATGTTCGATATCTGTCACTGAGGCATTTGATACCTCAAGACCATCACGAATGCCAGCACCGAGGGCGTATGTAGAAACAATCGATGCATCTGATCCCAATTCCAAGACTGCGCCTGCTCCAGCATGACCAAGCGAGATGAGTTGCTGACTGCCATCCAGACCGGACAGTTGTGCAATAGCACTCATTTCACCAACCATGCTCCAATCCCAAGATGTTAGAGGGCCGATTGAACCGTCGACAAGAAGGGGACTGACTGCAACACCAGCGGTCGTTGCTAGGGCCAGAGCAAAGGCATCCCCATCTGATTTTACCAATATTCCATCATGAACTTGTACGCCTTGAGGGAGCCATTGATGCGAACTTGTTTGTTCCTCAAGATTGAGAACACTCACGCCATAACGAGTCATAACATACAAATTACCATCGTCTTCAGCCAACGAACGGATGTCATAATGGTTGACTGACATGACATCATCTTCGGAGTCATAGACGAGTGGATGAACTACAAATTCAGCACTTGAATCCATAACATTCGTAGATTTTAAGCCAGGATAAATTGTATTTCCATTGTCGTAATGAACGAGGTATTCCTCCAATGTTGACAATGCTTCTCCCAACTCAAGAGCCGTAAATGTCCGAGCTAAATCTTGAGTGATTGTACCATCGCGGTTTAAGTCCCAGCCATCCATGTCCGTATCTTCAAGAGCATTTGTTCGGTTCAGAGGGTCCAATCCGAAATGGGCCTCCCATCCGTCAGGAATGCCGTCACCAAATGATGGGTACAAATTACGGATTGAAAATCCATCCCAATTGTATCGGTCTGAATCATCCAATAACGGGTCTGTTCCAAGCCACATATCTTCGCCAACAGGGGAAGTGGAATTGGTCGTACATGCTGGTAAAATATTGTGGAACGTTGCATTCGCACCCGATGGCAAGAACGGCCAGTTCTTCCAGACTGAGCCCTCTGGCAGCGTTGCATGGCACCACAAACCATCAAGTTCAGTTGTGAAATTCGCAGTTGTTCCAAAGGAATACTCCTCAGGTGCTGTAAATCGTTCCGATAAACTGAGTGTTCCATCACGATCAACATCAAAACCATCATTGTCCCCATCCGATGTCAAATCACTGCCGTTGAGAGGATTGTATGAGTTGCAATCGTACCGCATTGATACAACATCATAGCCACCAACCCTTTGGCACATGTATGCTTCAAATCCATCCGGCATTCCATCTCCGTCAGTATCGGAGATTCTAGGGTCGAGATAGACACGTTCGCTATTCTCATTGATAATGCCGGTCAAACCTCTTGGAAAACCAGGCTCCGTACAATTAGCAGGATAGGGCCAGCAAAACTCTTCTGTTGCATTGAGTCCATCCCGGTCAAAATCCATGGAAGCATCCGAGGCATTATTTTTGTCCATGCCTTGCATGAAAACACTACGGCCGTCAACTGCGGTCCAATTCATCCATTCCTCAAACAGCGTTTCATGAACATCTGGAATCATATCACCATCTGTATCAGTGTTTGGCGGTGGAGTTTGAGTTGTATCATCTGGATGAATGTTTGCAACATTTGAAATCGTTGGAAACTGCGACATGAAAAGCAGACTAGAAATCACTGCTAGTGTCGTGAGAAGGGTTGTTTGACTTCTTCGCATTGAATCACCCGATACAAAGCACACGCTTCGCTACATCTTCACCTTGGAAAGATTGCTTATGAGGATGATGGAACATTGTTCATACAAATCTCATTTCCCGCATACGAACAATCGCCACTAAATCAATGAAATCAACATCCGGTTATCGGTGTATTCAAGTCCCCCCCGCGCCGAGCAGACCCCGTTCACATGTCGATGACCATCACGCATCTAGGCACAGGGAGCAGGGGCAATGCTACGCTCCTAGAAACTCCTAGCGTCAAGGTATTGGTTGATCAGGGATTCAGCGGCACACAATTAGCAAAACGTCTTGCTCGCCTCAATCTTGAACCAACAGATATTGATTGTCTCCTCATTTCACATCACCATGGCGACCATGGGGGAGGTGCAGTAGTCTGCCAAAACAAATGGGAAATACGGGTTTTAGCCAATGAGCGTACAGCCCTTGAACTTGGACTTGACCCAAAATTGACCACTTATTTTTCATCACTCGATATTGTCCGAATCGGTGAAGACCTAGCTGTACTTCCTGTTCCGGTCCCCCACGACGGTTCCGAGAATGTTGCCTTCGTTGCGAGCCATGCAGGCGAACGTGCTGCGATCATCACGGACCTCGGTTCATGGACCGATGAACTTGTCACTCATGTGCGAGGTTGTGAACACATCTCAGTGGAGGCAAATTACGATCATAATCGGTTGATTTCGGGACCTTATCCCTATTCATTGAAGGACAGAATTACTGGCAGAGGTGGGCACTTATCCAACGACCAGACCGGCCAATTTCTGGCAGAAGTATGTACTGAAGCAACCCGTAGCATAACACTCACGCACTTGAGCGAGAAAAACAATCAACCGCATATTGCAGAATCCACCGTCCTGTATTACATTGATGAAATATTCAATGGTGACCTTACCATATCTCTTCAAAATGGGCCCGACTTTTCACATTATGTCGGCAGAGACCAAGTTGGAGATGAGATTTTCGAGACGAAAAAACAAGTCACCAACTGATGGTTTGGCTCGGATTTAAGGTCAATGGCTAAATGATACCTCATTGTGTCCTATTCGTGAACCGCCACGCCGACGCACTACGCTCACCTCGCCTTCGTCGCGATGAGCTTGCTGTCAGCGAGGTTTTGGGCGTGGTCATGCTTCTTGCGATGGTCATTACCATCATGGGTGGAGTATGGGTATTCCTCAACCCCTATTTGTCTGATTTTGAGGACAATACCAACTGGAATTCAGCTACCGGTTTAGCAGACCGTATCGAGGACCGAGTTGAAGTTGCAGGAAACGCACCAGAAGGAACGGGTTTCCGAAACACCTTAGCGATGCAATCAACATCCATTCGAACGATACAAAATGTTGAGCACTGGACGATTTCTGCTGACTTCACCCCTTCCGAACGGATAGAAATCCGCAAAGTGAATGATACGGTTTTAGCGGTCACCGCAGCCAATGAATCAGCAAGGTCGTTGACCATTGAAACACCGGTCATGACGCTCCAACGTACAGTCCCTACAACTTCACAGGAAGTATATGTTAACCACAATGCATCGCATCCTCACTGGATGATTATCACCGTATTTGATGAGGAAGGCAGCGCATTGCACCGAACCGTCTACAGCTCTCTTTCAGGCCTCCAAGTAACCACATCATTGGGACAGGGTTCCCATGAAATTGTGATGATGAACAACGCCCGTGCTGAACGGTTTCCAAACGGCGCATGGGATGTCACAAGCATGCCAATGGTTGAATTTGACCGTATGGCTAACGATGAGTTGAGATTGTCAATCCTGCTCTCCGATATAACTGGAAACGGATCCATTGGAACGGGCAGCAAAATCGGCATGGAATTTGTATCACTTGGGCCATTAACACTCTTTACAGGAGAAGCATACAACGTTCGATTTACCGTACTCAATGCGTTGCACGATATCATTACACCACAATATCATGAAACATGGCTTTCAGATTACACCATTCAACGTTCTGCTGGAACTCTTGACACCTTCATTGGCTTTTCACCTTATGAGCGAGCCAGTGGTTCTGACGGATTTACAATCTCATCCCAAGGAATGCCATTGTACTTTGAAGTTGATTACCAACGTGTGGAGGTGAGTCGTTGAAGCACAATCTAACTCGGGAAGAAGAGGCGGTTTCGGCAGCAGTTGCCACTGTCCTTTTGTTTGGTGGAGTTCTTTCTATTATCGGCTTGATGATGGTGTCTTTGATGCCGGTGATTGAGGAGCTGGAAGGTTCTATTGAACGCCATGACATGTCGGCGCAAATGACGCTCCTTGCTCATGAGACCTCAGAACTTAGCGAACGAGGCATGCCTGGAGATTCTGCACAAGCAACACTCATCCCAGTTGACGGAACACTTGTCTGGGATTCCCTCCGAGGAGGTATGTGGTACTCGGCAACATGGCAGGAAGACATGAGCCTTAGAGCAAGAGGAGCATTAGATTTTGATGATACGCTTGAAATCCGTCATCCTGAGTCATTTGTTTCTTCTGTCTGCATTACAGACCTACGGCAAGGCCCTGACAAGCATTACTTCTACACACTTGATGAGCAAATTGACAAGGCCATTGTTTCGGTTGCGCCGGGCCTTGCAATGCCTCTTGGCCCTGTTGATGTGACATTAAGCGAATCGGGAACCGACTTGCTTACAACGGACCTTCGAGTTGATGACATGGAAGTCTTTGACCTCTCACAATACGGAACCGTGACGGTCTCTTCAAGCCATGAACTGGTTGTGTTGGCGCAAAAAGGAACTGGAGGAGCGACCTATCTGGAACCAACGGACCGAGAACCTTCGGACAAAAAGGGACATGCCTGGTCCATACCTATGGAATCGGGTCGTTCCCAAATTCACATCCTGAGTGAGCTTGCAAATCAAATCCAGATTACGACCTCAACTGGAACTGAATTGTATTATGCACAACCCAGTAATATGGCCAGAACCGCAGTTTCCTTTGATCACGAATTGAACCTTACAGTCGATCAGGTGGTTCAAATCACCACCAGCGCACCATCTCGAATGATGTACAATTCTGCTGTTGACAATGAATCTGGAATAACATCTTGGCCAGCTACAACCGGCGCTTATCTTGGCCATTCCTTCCTTCCACCAAATGCTGAAGGCACACTTCGATTCACGAATCCAGGAGCCACCATCGTTACCGTTACTTGGAGAGGGGGAGGGATTTCCGTCCAACCCAATTCAGTTGAAGAAATCGCATGGCCTCCCGGGCAAATCACCGGTGCACCGACCATCGATGCTGACGGAGACGTGTTCGTGACATGGGCGGCATCGGGAGCATCAACCATTACCGATTCCGTATCAGGAATTACGATGATTCCAGCCGACGATACAGGTTCGCTCTCAGGTGCTTCATTTTCCTACATGAACACTGACAACACGACAGCCGAACAATTTACCCTCGCTCTTGCAGGCTATACTTCAACATGGAATGCGAGCGGAGTCGCCAATGAAACCGGTGTATTCCTTGACAACAATAACCGTCACAACTTGACCTTGAATGAAGGTACAACCAACATAAGCGTAGAAAAAGGACATCCTCTAAGGCTGACTCGTTTTGGTGGTTCAAATGGCTTGTACCACCTCCCACACGATGGTGAACAACGGTGCAACGCCATCGGAACCCAAGCAAGCGGCTGGATTACCACAGATTTGCCATGGGAGCGCATGGGAGGAAGAGGAGAAATCGACCTCCAAAAGGCCTGGCGAGAAGGTCGCCATCCATCGAGTGTATCCATTGAAGTTCTTGGAAGTGATGGAACCTCAACTCATGCTACAATCGGAACCGTTTGGGCCTTCCATCTGTCACGACTCGCTTACCAATTCCAGTCGTCTGTTGTTGGCATGGAGGTTGCATTCAGTGGAGGTGCTGTTGTCACAAACCACCCTGAATTCCAACCCTATGTAGTGGTCCCTCCTTCAGACCGAGGTGGCCCCGGACCTCGCTTTGCAGCAACCATTCCATCACTCCATCCAACTGCAGATAGTGCATCAGGGGCTGGAATATTAGAACTTGACATTGAACTTGTAAATCGTATATCATTGGCTTCAACCCCCGCATATGAAGTTCGGCGAGGATGGTCAGCACCCTATGGTTCTGCAATCGCCGACAGTGCAGGAATAGGACTTGAAGCAAGTGAAGATTGGACTGTATATCCTGGAAGACTTGACTTGTTAACAGATTATGTAGGCTGGGTACCGGATCCAAGTTACGGAACATCTGAGGCAGTCTGGCATACAAACGGCCAGGCAATAGAATTTACATTGCAACTCTCATCACTTGATGTAACGACCCGGGAGGCCATGACATGAAACAAGTAAGATTGTCAAGAGACATGCGTGCAGCTGCTACTGAACTTGGTTATGTGTTCACATTTCTGCTCGGAGTATTGCTCATGACCATGTTCAGTGTATGGGCATGGGACATTGAAACCAATACCCGTTTGCGTTGGAATGAAGAGGCGGTTGAGGCGAACATGAACGACCTGGCAGCCGCCATTGAGCGGGCTGATGAAGCAAGTCGAATTGGCAATGTGAGTTATGCTGAATCGGTTTCTTGGAGACCTACAGAGGCTGACGAATCCCTGTTTTACATTCGACTGACAGACACTTCACTTGAATTAATTGACAAAGGCGGCCCTCTTGACATGGAAGTCCTTCTTTCAGGCACTGGAAGCGGAGCACACAGTGGAGAAATTCCACTAGCAGGTGCTGAACGAATATGGGTAGTTCATGAAAATGGGGCCACTACTGTAACCCTTGATCGGCCACAAGCAGTCCAATAATTAGCGTCCCATCACTGCACGATGAACCATTGTTTGCACTTCTTTCATCCGAGAACGTGCTCCCAATTCACGGAATACAGAAAGAGCTCGTTGAAGATATTCCATGCGTCCTTGACGGTCAGGGGCAACACCTCCGAGGCGAGTAAGAAGTTCTCCTATTTGCATTCTCAAGTCGTTCGCTTCAGCAATAACAAGAGCTTCTCGATAATGCTCCATCGCTTCTTCGGTCCGGCCCGCATCATGGAGAACTTCACCCAAAAGAATCGTAATTTCAACCAGCGAGTGGAGATCTCCTGCGTCATTCATCGCCTCTAAGGCAGCATTGTAATGGAACATTGCAAGTTCGGATTGCTCAACTCGTGAATAATATCTACCCAGCACTCCTTGCGCCCGAGCATGAAGGGCTGCATCACCCAAAGCTTCTGTAGCCTCGTGAGCATCCATGGCATGTTCACGTGCCCGGTCCACTTCGCCAAGGTCAATGAGTGCGCGAGCAAGCGTGATTTGGCTGGACAACAGTTCCTCTCCCTTAGATTGAGCGAGGATGGTTTCAACCTCACCATAAGCCTCCAAGGCCTTATTTCGCTCATTTTTTCTTCGCAATAGATATCCAATGTTGTTGTAGGTTCTGGCTGCCCACATAGCGTTTCCTTGACCGATATAATGTTTGAGCGCGTCTTTATGACGAGCCAAAGCAATGTCGCTGTTGCCCTGTTTCCGACTAACATCAGCCAGTGATGAGAGAATTTCTGCTTCAATGGAGGAGTTCTTTGATTCCTTTGCACCTTCCAGGGCCTTTGTCAAGATTTCTTCAGCCTCAGATAGACGACCGAGAAGTGCAAGGATGTCTCCTTGAAGTTGCCCAAGTAAAACTACGGTATTCTTCTTCAATCCATCCGTATCAATGAGCTCAATCAATCCAAGAAGTTCCATGTGCCCTTGAGAGATGAGGTGGCGTCCTTTGTCCATAAGTATTGACGAGGCAACATCAAATTGGTTCGATTGAATTGAGTGGTAGATCAGTTCGATTGAAACTTCGTTGGATTGAGACTGTTTTTCGTACCATTCCAAGCATTTACCATGAAATTCTTCTTTCAAAGCAGGTGAAAGACTTCTTAGCAAAAATTCACGAATCAAATCGTGTACATCGTATGTTGTAGAATCGGCCTGTCTCGCAAGCCCAGATTCAACCAAGTTATCCAATTCATCCGTGTCCAACTGCTGCATAGCGAGCGCATCCAAAACCATAGGCTCTCTGTAAATCGATAGAGCAGATAGCACACGCTTTTGTTCTGCGCTCAGCTTTGAGAAAATTTCTACTGTCACGTAGTTCTCAAGCGTTTCGTGGAATGCACCCGCTGATGCTCCACGGTTGATGAGTTCAAGAACGAGCGGGTGCCCTCGAGACAACCCGTGAATATGGAGCCACTGTTCGTCTTCTAAGTTTGAAAAACTGCTGAGCAATTTCCTACCAGAATCCGGATCCAGACCATCCAATGGAAGAACTAAACTTGCGATTCTACCCTCAGCATCCTTTGTTGGAACCACTGGTTTGAATGAGCGAGAGAAGATGACAAGTCCAATTTTTTCTTCGCTACCGAGTAATGCTAACGACATTGCTTGGAACGTTTGGTGAAGAACCAAGTCCGAGACCTTGTGAAAGTCATCAATAACAACCAAGGATGGAGCACCTTCCAATGCTTCAATGAGCAAACGAGCGGCATCAGCAGGCTGCGGTATTGGGGTCGCAGCAAGATAACTTGCGAATTCGGAATTCCCCATACTGGACAACCAATCTGCGATTGACTCAAAAAATGAGCGAGACCCTTCCCAATCTTGACAACGGTGATAGAGTAAATTTCGACGATGCATAAAACGCTCAATCAATTTGGAAGCGACCGTGGTTTTACCAATCCCAGCAATTCCTGGAACGAGGAGCGTTGTTGCTCGGGCTTCAATAAGATTGACCATGTTGTCCAATTCAGTCGTTCTACCGTAGAAATGACGAAGCCTTGGGAGGTCCGCAAGAGAAGTAACCAGTTGCTTCTCAACATGTTTCGACAAGTCCCGTTCAACAAGGTCCTGGGAAAGCGACCTTGAGTCCAGACAACCGTGCTCATCCATGTAACGAATCACATCGACAGGCCTCATCTCAAATGGTAAGATCGATTTAATTCCACCCAATGTGCTTTCAACAGGACTTCCTTCATCAAGAATACAGCGCACTGGAAAATCCGATAGTCTGGCCCATGTTTCTGAAGCCATAATCACGCCGCTATCGGTGAGAAAGTATGCTTTTCTTTTTCTTGAAACTCCCTTTACGTGGGCTTGCCGTTCTACCAAGATACCTTGGTCTTTGAGACCAGAGATCGCTCTAGGAACATTTGATCGAGCAATAGCCACTGCGTTTGCAATTCCCATTTGCGACAGGGCGAAAGGAACTTCAATACTGCTTTTGAAGTCAGAATAATCGAGAAGATGCAAGAGAATTCTCTCTTGAACACCGGGTTTCGGTTGAACCGCCATTCAAAACACCCTGCTCTAGCAAACACTACTCAGCTGAGTAATTTGGGTCCGGAACCCACTGGTTTGTGGCTTGGTCCCAAATCCAACCCGGGTGAGTTGATGTCTCTGCGACCTGTTGTTCTGGTTCTGCAGGAGCCGCTTCTTGTTGAGGAATAGTCGGTGTTTGTTTTGCCTTGGCCCATGCATAGGGGTCTTCTGCAACTTCAAGAAGTGCCTCTTCTTCTTCGGAAATGTCAGGTATTTCTTCAAATTCAACGAAGAAGAATGCGCCCACGCCCAAGAGAACAACAATCGCTCCAACCACCAAAATGATCGTTAAGAGAGATGAATCTTCATCTATTCCGCTGGAAACTACGATGCTAAATTCGCCATCTTCAGTTTGGCCCGCAAATTTGAACACTTGACCGTCCATTTCGAAGATGACTTCTTCATTTCCTTCAATACCAAGCTGACTGTTTGTCAGGTCCATTTCCCATGTACCATCAGACAATACACGGGTTGAATTGAGCTTTGCATTTCCGTTAGCGAAGCGAATATTCACCGTGCTTCCAGGGAGACCTTCTCCTCGGAAGGTCGCCGGATCACTTGGAGTGATTGGTCCTTCGTCGACTCTCTCTGCACTGAACGCCACGCCCCTTACGAGGAAGTTTACTTTCACCGTGGCGTAAACCTTGGATTCTTGAACGTCTTCAGCGTAGAACATGACACCGTTTAACGACCATTCAGAAATCTCGCTCGTTGTTTGTGCCTTACCCTCCATAGGGTCGTAAATGGCGATTCCAGAAGAGGTGATTCGTATGTCTGTCTGATAACTGTCGTCTTCAAGGGTATCTTCATTATCGAGAATGAAGAATTCCAATGCATCGGCTGTCTCACCGATTCCGTCAGGGTCGCTGAAGAACTGCGTGAGGTCAATTGAAGCGCCTCCACCGCATCTGTCGATAGAATTTGATTGAATATCACAGAAGATTGTAATGGAACCTACCCAACCAGTTTCATTGAATACTGGGTCTATGTTTTCAGCATTAATTGGATTATTAATCTTCATTCTCCAGACGCTGTCGGGCGAGTAATCTTCACCATCGTATGCACGTACGGTCACTTCGTAGACACCATCGTTGTCCAGTTTGGAAGTGTCCCAAATAGCAACCCATGACCCATCAGGATTGAATGAAGTTACTGGGAGTGGACCGTTGTTGAGAGTGATACTGGTTGCTAATTCTACGATGTCAATTTCAACACGGGTCACTTGTCCACCAATGTCACGAGCAACACCAACAATGGTTGTTTCTGTACTTGCACGTATGGTTCCTCCATCAACACCGCCGGTGGTTTGGTCGGCTGAACCAATCCATGAAAGTTGCAGTTGAGGTGGGGTGTTTTCGTTAACGATGTTGAGGATGCGTGTTTCTATAACACAAACGCCGCCGTCGTTTATGGATACTGCTTCATCGATACAGAAATCACTGTCCGATGCCCAGACCTCAAATGTGTATTCACCTGAAAGCAATTCGCTGAAGTCCCATTCGTATGACCAGCTTGTTGAACCTTCAGTGTAAAAGTGGGACACATAGTCGTTCTCAACACTTGTTATGTGGAACCAGATCTTTTTGACATCGCTACCGTATGTTCCAGAGTATGGGTCTGAAGCAGTTCCTTGGAAAAGCACTTTACCATTTGTGTGCGTACTTCCTGTGTTTGGAACGTCGACCACGATGGTTGGCGCAACAAGGTTCAGTTTGTATAATCGAACGGTTACTGGAGAATAATCCAATCCGTCATAGGAACGGACACGGAACGTGACATCGCCTTCACCTTCAGGGTGAGCAGACATGTCCCAATCAAATGACCAATCCTTGAAGGGATGGTTTTCCATTGTGATGACTCCATTGGCGCCAGAAGTGTCAACAGCAGAGTACCAATCGTTGGTGCCTGGTGGTTGAACCTCTACAGCAGTAATCGTTCCAAACTGCTTCTGAGTCGCCGTGTTATCATTGGGATATGGCCACTTCACGCCATCCCAAGACTGTCCGGTGAGAGTGACCGTAGTTGCAAAGGACACTCCGTCTTGTTGTGTTACACTAACACTTGGGCGGAGATTGTCCAAATTGATGACATCGTCAATAGGTCCGGAGAGAACGTATGAGAAGTCCTTAGTACCGCTGCCGAACTTGAAGGCTTCAACACTGTAGAATGGCATTTCTCGTCCATTGATACAATCGGCATCATCGCCGTCAATCATTGTGTCTCCATCGTTATCAATGCCGTCAGCACAGGAATCTTCGTCAATGGTCACTGGGGGATTTCCGGAACCTGGAATGATTGCATTCTTATCTCCAACTTGGTGATTCCAATTACGGTCCAATAAGAAATCGGATGGCAGGGATACCTGCTGTGTGAATCCAAAGGCATCGGTTGTCAATTCGTAAAGCGGTAGACCTGTTGCATCCTTGATGATAACGGTCGCCCCTTGCACGTTGCTGTTCTTTGCCTTGACTTGGTAGCGAACCAGTTCACCTTCACGAACTTGGGAGCCCCATGCTGTGTTTTGGTTTTGGACATGTATCATCGAAGAATCAAAGTTTTGCAAATCTGCATAAGAGAAGACCGTTGCATTGTCAACCAGTTCAATGGCCAAAGGCATTTGAGCAGGAGGAAGCACTGCCGTTCCAGGAAGTTGCAAGCATTCGGTTTGAACGAATGGGCACTCGGCTCCTTCCCAACTGATCGAGATAGGGTAAAGTTCTCCATAGCCAGGGGACGGAATCTGTTCACTCTGGACGGTGACACGAGATTCTGTAACATTGTAAACTTGAGAAACTCCTGTCCAGGTATTTCCTGAGAAGTAGGCAACTGAACCGTATTTGTCTCCGTAGTTGTTATCGTACATTGAGATGTTTCCTGCAAATCCACCGGCTGAATCGGCAGTATTGCGCTGGACATTGACAAGGCCGCCCTTCGCTCGAATGATATCTCCAGTATTGCCAGTAATTGTATTGTCCATTATTGTCGCAGAAGACATGAACACGTGAATTGCAGGACAGGTGAAATCACCGCCATAAATTTGGGAATTACAAGTTCCACTGCTGTTCTGGATGATGTTATTTGCAAAGTAAAGACGAGCTGCTGTAGGGGCTGGGACTTGCCAACCTTGGTCTTGATAGTGGTATTCACCGATGAGGACCGGTTCTTTCGTGGCTTCTTTGATGGTATTGTTTTCAGCAACGACATCTGATGTTCCGTAAATCCAAAGACCGTTCCATCCACCGATTGGGCCAATGACGTTGTCGTGCAACTCAACGGTTGATGAACGGATACCAACACCGGACCCTTCAGCGGCACCTGATATTGTGTTGCCCTCAGCGTAGACATTTGCACCGTCATAAGCCGTGATACCTGCTCCTTCCTCAGTCGTGATGATGTTATCGTTGACGGTCAGAAGATGGTTGATGGTGCCCGTTGTTTTCAATGAATTTGTATCGATTGCGTTGCACTTTACAGTAACATCGGAATTGGTCAATGAGCCAGAACTTTGTTTCAAGAGAACACCGTATGCGTTTTCTTTGATTTCGAGGTCGTCCATGTCCACATAACTGTCCTCAATGTAAATCACAGCACGGCCACCACCTTGATTGCCACAATCAGCATCGTTTCCAGTAAACACAGAAGTTGAAAGTTTGAAGGTTGACAAAATTCCAGCACCTGCTCCGTATGCACGAACTGCAGCTGCATCGTAGCCTTGACCGTCAATACCAAGTTCAAACTCGGAGTCAGTGATGGTTGGTGAAGCAAAGTCAATTGCAAGAACGTTTGAGGTATTGGTATCCTTGAATGTCAATCCACGAGCAGTGGTACTTGATCCGTCAAAGACGAGAACACCGTACTGAACTTGTTGCAGTGTTGCTACGTAGGTAGGGTGGCCATAACCGTTTTCGAAGTGTGCATAATTGAGTGAAGTCAAAGATTGGTCAATGGTATCACGAATAATCATTCCTGAGCCACAAGCCGTATCGGGGTTGTTGAGTAACTGTGATTGATTGTTAAGACACCACCCATTTTCGGAATAATCGCTTGGTGTGCTCCAGATGAATCTGGCTTGGTTGGATGAAGAACCCGCACTCGCACCGCAAGCCGAATCGCCAATACAAATAGCACCTTTCACATCGATGTAATTTCCGTATGGGATGTTGACAGTGGTTCCAGCGTTGACGACCAGTTTTGCACCTTCCGCCACTTCAATGTCACCTTGAAGGTTCATTGTACCCGTCCAGGTTTCTACACCAGTGATTGTACCCTTTGTTGTTTCATTCACAGCAGAAGCTGTTGGAAGTGCTACGAGCCCCAACAATGACGACAACAAGAAGAGCGTTACAATTGAGAAACTTTTTGCTTTTAATTTCTGGGACATATCGGATGCACCTATTCTTCCCATGGATGGGCCGAATATAATACTGCTCCATGATTGTCAAATTAAAAATATCATTTTAATCCATTTGTATCATTATAAAAAGCCGGATTCCGCAATAAAATATCCGGTTAGTGACCCTTTTTCGGCAACCGCTCACACACTGAATTTGGAGTTGGGAGGGTTTCTCCCCTTAATTTTCCTTCAACATGAGGATTCCGAGGGGATTGAATCAATCCATTTCTGAGCATCAAGAAGTCCGTATCCAGCATATGGATGATGGCCCTCTCCCTGACCGATTGATTGAGCAGAGGTCATGAGCGCTTCTTTGACGATGTCAATGCAGGAGCCGTCACTTTGAGAATTGGGACGTAATAGCGGATTGGCTTCTAAAAGAAGGGCCAGTGCCCCTGCAACGAAAACGGTAGAATCTGAGGTTCCACTGCTCGTGTACCAGCGATTGTCGTTTCCAGTACTGATAATTTGATGGCCAGGGGCTACGATTTCAGGTTTTAAGTGGGGACTTTGTCGCGTAAAACCATCACCATTGCGCATTCCAACAGATGAATTTTCCCAGATGCCTCCACTACGGGTTGTTGCTCCAACTGAAATCGCTCGCGGCACGTTACCCGGGGCAGCAACATCTCCATCATCATCTGGACCTCCGTCATTTCCGGCAGCTGCTACGACATAGATTCCGTTATCAGTAGCCTGTCGTGTTGCTGATACGGAATCTCCCTCTCGTTCATTCATCATGCTTGGAGTACCTCCAAGGGAAAGTGAGATGATGTCTGCTTCGAATTCAAATTGGCACCAACGTATCGCATCACCAACATCTGATTCAAGCCCACTGTTTTTTCCGGAACCATCGTCTTGGAGGGCTGCTACCATAGCGAATGTTACGTTAGGTGCTACGCCTGATTGATGCTCGTCAGCGATGAGAATCCCTGCCATCAACGTCCCATGAGCGATCACTCCATACTCGCGTGGCTCCGTTGATGTACCAATCATATCATGAAACTGTATAGATTTACCATCAAAGGCATCATGATCGAATTCAATTCCTGTATCGACCATGCAAACACGTACACCCTCTCCAGTTAATCCCTGTTGATTGAGTTCACGAACACCGATTGTCTCAAAGGCCCATTCACTGTCTTCAAGAGGTAAATCCACTATGAGGAGGTCGTTCTGCCACAAGAGCATACCAATTGATACAAGAACTGCAAAACCCATGATATTGGTTGCAGTGAGTGCTCGCCTTCTCGTACGGACAATCGGTTCAGCCGGTAGTGGTGCCCAACCCATGACCTCGGAGCGCCAACCGACTTGGTGACCAACAACAGCGGGGTCGACTGCAGAAACTATGTTCTTATCAGTAGGTTCTGGTAGGTACTCAACATGGTCAAGACCTTCCATAGTGGTGACTATCCTATCGTTTGATTCAAGAACCCTTGTTTGAAAAGGGGCCAAAATGTTCCAATATCAGAACTTAGAACCGGACCGACCGCTACGTGCTGTCTTGACACCGCCGTACACAACAAGCGATCCAAGAACAACCACTGCCAATGTCAACCATATGGAATCTCCATCAGTAGATACTTCAGGGTCGTATCGCAGTTGGAAGTCGTGTATACCGTTTTGATCGGCAGTACCTGGAAGGGTGATTGATTCTACATTGTTTGCCTCTTCACCAACAACTTCTAAGCGAACTTCAAAGCGATGGTCGCCTTGTTCTCTTGTAATGTTGTCAAACACTGCGTTTACTGTTTCATTGGCTGGCACAGTGATCGTTTGTTGGAACTCAACAGTTCCTTCACCGACTGGTTTGAGATATACAATGACCGATGTTGCGTCCAATAGTCCACTGTTACGCACTGGAATCACGACATTTCCTGCAACGTTGGCTATGTCATCTGATTCTGTTGCAATTTCACCTTGGTCAACAGAGAGTTTGATTTGGGCGTATTGGATTGTGACATCCACTTCCTTAGCATCTCCTCCAAGATTGTCCACATAGACCTTCAAATCAAATCCACCGTCTTCATTGAAGTCTGCAGGTGCAAACACTGTAAAGATCTGAACACGAGTTTCACCCTTTGCAAGCGTGACGTTGGAATCCATTGGAGTTACGGACCATCCCTCAGGGATTCCGCTTTCCAAAAGTTCCATTGTAAACGTATCTTTACCGTTTCCAATGTTGGTCAGGTCGAAGCTGAATTCACGCTCTACCAACGGAGAAATTCCAAGAAGTTCTGTAGCATCCGAAATGACGTACTCATAATCTGAAGGAACAACTGCCTTCACCGTGATTTGGCTGGCTTCTCCGGATTCAGTTTCAAGACGTACTGAGACTCGATGACCGTTGTCAAGATGCCATGCATTCTCAACTGAAGGAAGAGTGACTCTAATACTTACATTATCCGATAGGATTGCGTCTGCACCGGTCACGTTCCCGACACCGAGGGACATGAGAACTGAACTTTCCCACTCTTGGCTGGTTTCATTGTACAGTTCAACTGTCCACAGGTCCGAATCCTGTGCCAAGCCCATTTCAGCGGTTACCGTGAACACATCCATGGATTCAGTACCGTTGTAGGTGACGTCAACAGAGAAGATGAACTGGTCGTAAAGTGAATCATTCGTTGAGGAAACCACCGCTCCGATTTCAATATCGGTAGCGTTCATGAGCAATCCACCATCAACGCTGTTAAACTCAAGGTCAAGAGCAGAGTTAATTCGACGGTTGTAGTCTAATACTGCCGTGATGGTTGAATCCGAAGCCACGGTCATACTTTGTCCTCCAAAGTATTCCATTTCCAAGTTACTGGAATGTTGAGTGGTCATGAATGAACTATCAAACAATACACTTCCTTCTGGCATGAGGAGGTTGAGTGTACCGGTTGTGGGCAAGTCAACCATCCATGAATTACCGTCAAACGATGTTTCAAGAACAACTGATTCTGACATCACGCCTGCATTCGCATTGTCCGCTCCTGCATGATTAGGAATTGTAGCCCCGAGTGGGAACCACTCCGTATCAAGAACAAGATATCCACCTAGAGCCATTTCCATTGATATGTTTCCACCATCAGAAACGCTTGCATCAAGCATAGCAACTGCAACACCGCCACCGTTTGGAGTTGGGTTTGCGTCCGTTACGACCACAATCCATTCACCAGGTTGCACCATGGCGGACCACTCAAGAGTATCGTTAACCATGGCTCCTGTTACAGTGACTGAGTCACGTTCGATTCCTGCCTTCGGATACAATACGATCGACGCCCCGTTGAGGCGGTTGGTATCGACTTGATCGGTGACTGAACCGGTTACTTCAACCAATCCAGCGACAACTTCGATATCTGTTGATTGTGGACTGTTGTAAACTGTAAAGCCGGAGTCATTGCCGGTCATGTAATACACAGTATCGAACCCATCTTTCTCAACAGTAACATTGTACACATCTTGAATTGGGACAAAGAGTGTCCACACACCAGTCGCATCGGTTGTTACAACAGTGTTAACTTCTGAATTATTTGCACCGACAACGGTCACATTGAATCCTTCAAGCCCTTCGCTTTCCGAAGGTGCACTGTTGTTGTCAAGGTCCCAGTAGACTCTTCCTCCAATCTCTACTTCCAAAGCAGCAAAGACTGGGTCAAGAGCTAAGCTTCCATTTTCAGCACTGTCCATGTTGAAAGGTGTTGCAGAAGTGTTGAGGTACCATGTACGTTGGCCTGAAGATTTGTTGAGGAACAGGCTCCAGTTTCCTGGCATGAGCATTTGTTCAACGGTACCGTTTGAATCCGTCTTTTCGAAGGTCACATTACCAAGGCCGTCTTCGCTTACCGCTACAAGATTCATCTCTGGAAGTTCACCAAGCGTCAAGAGTTCTTTCAACTGAACTGATACATCAACCGCTTCAAGAGTCTTGAAGGTCTGATTGAGACGAACCGAGGAATCGACTCCAATAGAGAGTGGAGCTCGGAGGGTTTCAGTGGAGTTCGTGTATGAGAACGGTGCGACAATCATCAACCAGTCACCAGCAGGGACGTAGGCTGCAAAGGTACCGTTTTCATCTGAACCAATATCAGTAAACCAAAGGTCATCCGCTTCGTTGTAAAGTAAGAAATCATTCATGATTCCTTCTTCTGAAGAGTTCAGCAATGTACCTGTGACGAGATATGTATTTCTCAATGGAACTGGAAGAGGTTCTTCAGGACCATCAAGTCCGATGTAGATGTCTTCAAAGACAATCTCACCTACGAGGTCATAATCGGTCGCATTCTCATGGCTTGCCGTTGTTCGGTTGAAGACAAGAGTGTAGGTCCCTGGTGTCAAGGATACATTAGCGACGCCATCTGAGGTGTAATTGGCTGATGTAAGGTAAATGGCTTCACGGGATTCATCGGCAGGAACAAGACGGAAGTTAGGAGAAACCTTTGTTCCGTTCTCAAATGAGCCATCCTCCGCTGAATTGAGGAAGATCTCAAAGGAAACTTCAACCGATGCAGGGTTAGCAAAGAGTTCCATCACAGACATCTCCTCAGTGAGGGAGCGGTTGACCACAATTCCAGAAACAGGGTCAATGTTGAGAAGTTCTTCAACAACACTGAGTTCCCATGTACCATCAATGAGGTTCATGTCAAATTCTCCCATCTCGTTGGCAGTCGTGGTCCATTGTAATCCGTCTTCGTTGGTCGCAACAATCTCTGGTGCTTCCCAGCGAGGAATAGTATTGCTCCACCGAGTCATGTTATCGTAAAGGTGGATAATTCCTGCAACCATAGTAGTTGGCTCCAGATACAAGACACCCATATCCATATCATCCGCACTTGATACTGCAACCAATTGGCCACCGCCCAGTTCCTGAGTGATCATGCTCGTCGTCATATCATAATCAAATCCAGCAGGCACACGTACTGAGTAATTTCCAGTGAGGTTCGTGACCGATGTAAAGGTCAATACACCGCTACTAAACACAACTGTAACACCACTGGCGGGTTGACTGGCTTCAAGCTTGACTTCTGGTGATTGAGCAAGCCAATCGGCGTGAGCAACCTCGTCGTCATAAGCCGGATCATAGCGTAGACTTCCGTTGAGGTAAACAGATTCAGCGTAGGTGATGTTCTTTTCCAAATCATCAGAACCAAATCCAATGTCAATTTGGTCAAAGAGAACATATTGCGTGTTAACATCATCTCGGATATCATAGACGCCGAACAAAAGTTCAGCATATACGGTTCCGTTTTCATCCGATGTGACATTTACCGGGTCAAGGATGCCGGCCGTGTTGTCAAATGTGATGGTCCGGTTAACGACATCAAAGAGAGGTTCTTGTGTGGTTGGGTTGACTGGAGATACAAGATGCAGTGTGACGTCAACAGTGGCTGGAACTCCGAATGCTAGAGTGATGTTTGTTGTTTCGTCATCCACTGTTACAGATTCATTGAGGTCAAACCATTTGTCACCGTCTGCGTCAATTCGGTAGTAATAATCTCCCTTAGGAATCGGCCCGTAACTGAAACTTGCATTTTCATCGGTATCAATTTTAATCTTGAATTCTTCACCGAGGTCTACATCGATCAATTCAATGGTTTTGTTCGGCATGAGTTCTCCGTCCATGTCCTTGAGAACATCCTCAAAGATTGCACCTGGCATGGTCATTGCAAGGTCGTAACTTGGTGTGACACCAACAACTACAGGGTCGGGTAGAACGACTGTTTTGTTGTTATCGAGCATGGCGATCATGTTGTATGTACCTGGCAGCAATCCTGTTCTGTAGAATGAACCCGGCTCAACCATTGGACCAGAAAAGGTTCCAGAACCAATGAACAATCCAGTACCATTGAACGTACCAATACCTTCGTAGGAACCTGCACCTTCGAATGTATCACCGCTTCCAGTGTCATAGTCTCCATAAGTTCGTGTGAGTGTTGTTATGCCTTCTGAGGTGAAGGTACCGGATGCGTTGACACTTCCCTCAACACGGTATGTGGTCAAGCCATCTTTGATGTCAACAACACAAACGGTGTAATTGGCCGGCATGATCGGCAAAGAATCGTTGCTCAACTCACAATCGGTGGAGTTTACAGATTCCATCCATGTTGCTTCAATAGTACCAACACCATCCCATGTTCCATTTGCAAAGAACATGCGGTTGTCTCCGAGTTCACGGGTAAACGTACCAATGAAATTCTTTGCAACTGCCATACCTGTACTTTCAAAAGTTCCATTTTCAGTAAATGTAGCCTCTCCAGTTCCTTGAAGGATTCTGCTCTCTTCGGAGGTGATTGAACCGCTGGTTGTTGTCACGGTATAATTCTCGGTCATGGACCAAATGTTGCGTAGGATAAAGGTCGTATTGGAAACTGCGTCTCCCGAGAAGGACTCATCGCCAGTCCAGACAACTGTTCCCGAAACACCACTGCTCTTGATGGAGACATCAAGAGGTGTGTCGATGCTAACGTCTCGGTTTGCCATTGCAGCTGTGACGTTCATTTCTGCGTCACCCAGCCAAGTCATGTTAGCAACCTGACCAAGAAGGGCAGTTATTGCATAGACGTCACGCTCTCCGTTCGTTTCTGAAGTAATATCGAGATTGTTGTTGTTAACTTGAGCATAACTGCCATCACGAATTGAATCCTGAGCTGCAACTGGGTCGTATTCTCCTGCAAAGGCAGAAACACGAATCCGGCCTGCTGGGACCGTGTACTCGTAATTGCCGTTTTCATCAGCATCTACGAATCCAATTGGAATCCAATACGTGTCTGCATCAAGGTCTTCTGGACCTTCACCAGAGAACGCATCACGCTCGATTAAGAGACGGACTCCAGGGATTCCCTCGCTGTTATCGGACATGGTTACTTGACCAGTGATTTGATTTCCAGGATAGTATTTGAGAATCTTTACCTTGGTGTTTGAGTCAGTAATTCCGGATTCGGTTTCATCATCATACCAGTTGGCAATGACATAGTGGTTCATCATTGCACCAGGCAAAGGAAGGGCTGAAGATAGAATGCTGCCCGGAGAACCTGAAACCATGAAGTGTTGAGATGGTTGTGGATTGGAAGATGCTGTGTCCAATCCAAGGGTTGAAGCCCCATATCCAACATAGGTTCGTGCAACCATGGTGTCAAAGAATGCTGGCATGTGATCAACACGAACATCCTCAATCTGCAACGGGTCAATTTCTGCTCCTGCTTGCTGATTCAAGAAATCCTTTTGCATTGCGAGGTCAACCTCGTCACGAGTCATTTCGTCACTGAAGTCACCACGAATGGTTTCGTACACTTCGTCCATGTATGTGCCAGTATCTTGGCCAGCAAGGATGGTAGGAGCACCAAAGATACCCATGGGTTGGCCTCCGTTGTAATTGTAATCAGCTGTATAGCGGCCAGCACGGGGGTACAAACGATTATCAATAGCAAAGTAGCGGATTTCGTGATCTCTCGAAATGGTCTCACCAGGTGCCTTTTCGTAATCTTGCACATCGTAGTTGCCCTCTTCTCCACCGACATCCATGATGTCGTGGTACATGTCGTGGATGGTTACATCTTCACGAGCATCAAGGGCTGCAGTGAGGAGTTGAGTGACCATTGCTATACGGGAATTCTTCCTGTGAATTGATGTTGCAACATCAAGATAATCCTCAATCAAATCTTCTGTGTACCAATATTCGCCGAAAATCGTGTGAGATGCTGATTCAACAGTATCATCTGCCGAACGAATGTTGTTGCTGAATGATTGTTCTGCTGCACTCTTATCGAGCCAGTCATCACCCAAGCAAATACCGGTTGTTTCGGATTCACATGGAAGTTGAACACCGTCTTTGTAGAGGCGGTAAACAAGCGTGTCGGCATCAAAGATTCCAGCCACATGTTGGTGTCCTGTAGCCATGACGATGTTTCGATTGGTTTTGACAACGGAGAATGAGCGGTCTTGAATAAATTCAATCATGCCTTCATCGGAACGTGTTTCCATTTGTGTAAACTCATCAACCTGCTCTACAGTTAGGTAATCATCTAGAATGTTCTGGAATTTAGGAGTGAAGACTGTATCCAATCCCTTGGATTTTGCGTAATCGCGGTCACCTTCAGCAAGTTGCCAGATGAACATAGCCGTCAAATCGTCTTGGTTTCGTGCAAGCAACATGTTACCTGTTGCTGGAATTCCTGACTGGAAGTTATCTGAAACCGAGGGGTGGTCACCAGTGGTCAATGCTTGGAAACCGTAGTCCCACCATGACACAAATGCAGGGCGTTCAGAGTACGTGACATTTGTATCCTGTCCAGCAAGCCACTCATAGGCACGATTCCATCCGTCATCGTTGAAGGATGAACCGAAGTTTCCAAGATACTGGCGACCTTCATGGCTGCTGCTGTCAAGAATAGAGAAACCGAGTCCATCAAACCGAAGAATGTCTGGAACGATGTCGTAAATTCTTTCATCGAGGTCTCCTTCTGCAGATGAAGAAGAGCCGGGAATTGCTGAATCAAGACCGTAAGTCGCTTGTTGGCTGAAGAGCATGAGCATAACAAGGAAAATTGCTGAGAACTGAGGTGTTCGCCATACAGCCTTTCGTGCTCCTGCGATACGGTCGGCAGGGGTTCGGATCCCGAACTTCTTCCATGAACGAACCAAACCACTCCAGTTTGCCCACTTCCACAAGGAAGCGATACCGACTGCACCGAGGATGGCCATAATCGGAGTTGCGTTAAACATGAAACGAGCAGCGTTCCAAGCCATGAACGTAGCTGCAAAGAGCCACACGCCGAAAACCAGATCGGTGGAGCGACGATGACGCATTCCTCTCCAGAGGAAGGTACCGCCCATGACAAGGGCGAGCAAGAAGGTTATCGGGCCGAATGAGGCAAAGAGTTGAGCTCGGTTCGGAGCATTTGCTTCAGCAACAGTTCCGAAAATCTTGGTCTTGGTGAAATATCCGCTTCCAGTGAAGAGAACGTCCCATGCATCGGACCATCCTGCGACCTTGAGAGCAAAGAGCAGTGTAAAGAACACCGCTGCAAGTCCGACAAGAGTTCCCAAAACGAGCAACCATGGCTTGTCACGGAATCCTGTTGTTACGAATGCGATCGCAAGCGTAAATCCAAAGATAAACAAGAACGGTTGAAGTCCTGTTGAATCAAGAACAAGGGAAAGTTGTGGATGTCCGTAGAACGGAAGAGCCATCAAGAAAATCACAGTTAGCATGGTAAGGAACATCACGCTCATTGTGGTTGAATCTCTGCGTCGGAACATATTCAGTGCGACTTGCAAGGCATATGCAAGGAAGAGAATCGAGGGTCCGACAACGAACCCCTTCCATCCCAGTGAAGCAATACCAAAGGCGACACCAGCAAGAATCGCATTCGCCATAGCCGCTTGGCGGTGAGCAAAGACGTCTTTGAATGAACGAATGAACGACATTGGATGAGCGGATGTTTCTTTGGTGATGCGTGCCGTACCTGCGTACTTGACCGCACGTAACCAATACATGAACCCGATGCTGATGAAAAGCATCACGAATGCGTCGTGGTCTGCAAGTGCCCATGTTGAATGGGTAACGTGAGCGGGCATGAAGGCAACAAGCCATGCAGCGATAACTGCTGCTCCTTTACCGAAGTGATCTCGTGCTGTTGCTGCGATAGGCAAGATTGTGAGTGCACCGTAGACTGCAGGAAGACCGAGCATACTCCACCAAATAGCGTCTTCAGGGTTTTCAAGGAAGGGCTCTAGAAGCATTGCTCCAATGGCCATCGACCACGAAAAGAGTGGAGGACGTGGGTTGATTCCACCAATTGGGTAGAACCGGTCTGCATCGACCACAAGATGAGCGTTGTTGGCTAGGATGTAGTCAACAACTCGCTTCATGTACCAAGGGTCAGAACCACCGGTCATGTCCCAGTTTCCGGTACCGAAGGCACTCATGGATGGAACGACGTACCATTGAATACGAATGGTCAGTCCAATGATAAATGCAAGAGCAATCATCATCCCAGCGCCGTGTGCACGAAGGAATAGGCGTGCGTTTGAAGGCTCGTGTTCGCCACGATTTGCCCATCCACCAAATTTCTCGTGGATTGAAATGTAGTAAATTCCAACGCAGATAAAGAAAGTAATGCCCAGCCAAAGTAGAGCGCCCCATGTGCCAGCAAGATTTTCGGTGTACCAAATCTTGTCTTCATACCAAGACGATACTTGGTAGAGTGCAAACATAGAACCGGTGAGCATTGCACGAGTGTACCAACGCTCAGCAAACATTCCTGCTACGATGAGAGCAACGACTCCAGTGAAAAATGCAGCCCAATATCCGACATATCCATGATAATTCTCCTCGGTCGTCAAACGCAATTGGTCAACCAAATCAACTGAGTTGAAGTGCCACAATGAGCCAGCAAATGCAAGAACCCAAACTGCCAGTGCGGTGATAAGAGGAGCAGAAGAAGCATTCCAGCCACCTTTTTCACTCACCATTGAGAACCATCCTTCGTCCCCTGCTGGGTTAGCGAGACCGCGTGCGAAAACACCGATCATCAACCCAAGGGCAGCAAACATGGTCAAGTAAGCGAAGAAGACGTAAGCCGCAGCTTGTCGGCCCAGGTTGAGAGTTGAAACCAACTCCCCGCCTTCCGTAGTAAACGTTGTCTCAAGCGAGGACACGTAGTCGCCTGCTGCAGCAAGCGCAAACCACAGTCCAACCGAGGTGAAGGTTAGCATTGTATTCCATTCATGGCGCCCACGCATGTCAAGGTTTGACCCAAGAATGACAATGAACGCAAACATCATCGATGCTAACGCACCGACTTCTGTGAGAAGGTATAATGCCTCGGCACCAACAAGGGATACCACCAACACTCCGAGGGAGAGAAGCGAAGGCGATATTTGACGCTGGGCGAGAATGACACGAGGCACAATGGCCAGCATGCCTGCGATGGCGACGACAATCATCGGCATCATGTTGTTTACGTCCATATCGTAGGTAATTCCCACGAGTTTCATAGCAGCAAGAGCCAGCAATACGGCCAGTGGAGCGAAGAGCCACCCCAAGGCGATATTTGGCTGTGCTGCCTTCATATCGGTTTCATCATTCATCTTGTTTCCCTCTGTTCAAGGCTCAGCCTCAAGGCTGATGCGTTTTGGCCACTTGTGAACCCCTCTTGAAGGTGACGGGTTTAGATACAGTCCCAATAGGGCATCAGTACCCGTTTTATCCATAATTTTCGTTTTTATTCTTTTATTTGCCCAACTCGCCGGAGAAGGCCCGAAATCCGATGTCGGTTCGGAAATGCCCTCCGTTCATTTTGATCTGGGTTAAGAGTTGGTAGGCTGAGAGACGAGCATCTTCAAGGGTTTCAGCCATCGCAGTACACGAAAGAACACGGCCTCCAGTTGAAATCATCTCACCGTTATCGCCGTGACCAACACCAGCATAATTAATCCACGAATGCGAGGGTTCTTGTCCACCAGTACCCGACTGAATTCCATCGATTGCCCGACCCTTGATTGGAGTTGCAGGGTAGCCTTCAGAAGCCAAGACAACGGTGAGGGCTGAGGAGGTGCTAAAGTGAACAGAAGAAGGGCTAAGGGTGTCGGTTGCTGCTCCGTGAAGCAATTCAAACACATCACTTGCAATGAGGGGCAACGTGACCTGGCATTCAGGGTCACCGAATCTAACGTTAAACTCAACCACATAGGGGTCGTCATGTTCATCGATCATCAAGCCAACAAACAAAACACCTCGATAGGGTACCGTTTGGCCTGAAAGATGGGCATGCATTGGAGCAACAATACGTTCAATTATTTTCTCGTGAACGCTTGAGGTCACAACTGGTGCTGGACAGTACGCACCCATTCCACCAGTGTTTGGGCCCTCATCCCCGTCATAAGCACGTTTGTGGTCTTGGCTTGCAGGCAATGTTACGAAGGATTGTCCGTCCATAACCACCAGCATGCTCGCCTCTTCCCCGGGGAGGAACTCCTCGAGGAGAACCATGCCATCAGTGGCAATAGATGATGCGATGAACCTTCGGGCTTCGTCACGGTCGGTGGTCACGACAACGCCTTTTCCACCCGCCAAGACATCCCTTTTGATGACCCATGGAGAGGTGGCGTATGCATCCAGTGCAGCCTCTACATCCGATGATGGAAGAAGTTCAACGAAATCTGCGGTCGGAACTCCAGCCAATTTCATGGTCTGTTTTGCGTGCAATTTTGACCCTTCAAGATGAGCGAGTGCAGCAACAGGACCAAAACAAGGCAGTCCAGATTGTGAACACAGATCTGCAAGACCGTCGCACAAGGGAGCTTCTGGACCAACGACAACCAACGAAGCGCCGATTGAGGAAGCAAACGCGACAATTCCCTCGTTAGATGTGTCGGTGAGATGATGGTTATGCGCAATCATCTCTGTGCCTGCATTCCCTGGTATGCAATGAACGGAGCCAACACGGGGGGATTTTGAAAGGGCCAGGCATAGAGCATGCTCCCTCCCACCGCTTCCGATGACCACAACGGTTGCATCATCCATGATTACAGTGGTTGGAAGGCGACGGATAAGACCTTCGTGCGAGATACATGCTCAATGTACTGCAAAACAGACGAAGTATTATTCACTCAAGTTCTGTGAACGGTCCATGCGAAGTACTTTCAGGCCATCCGCTATTTTCCTCACGATTCTTATGCTAACCATGCCATTGGCTGCGGCTGCACCTCCAGCATCCGGGGAGAATGCTACCATTTCAACCAATGAAAATTGGAGTGACGATGCAACCATGAACGGGCATGTTACCGTCGCAAATGGCACCACACTTACCGTAAGTGCGAACATTACAATGAGCACTGATTCATCTATTACCGTCGAAAAAGGTGGAAATTTAGTGATTACAAACGGAGGCCTACTCAGCAACGACATGAACTCTGGAATTCGTGTTAACGACTTCCTCGCCTCCGTGACACTCAACTTCGGAGATTTGGGCCAAGAAGGTGTGATTCAACTCAAATTGGACCATACGATACCCAGCGATACACTGTTCAACATTTCAATGGGCAATGTGACAGTAAACGCATCGACATCCATGGCTCAGAGTGGCACCAGTATCATTGAATTTGATGCAAATTTTAGCGGAGATGATTTGATTGTATCCTTTGACACCTACTACTTTACACCAACATACTTGTTGTGGGCCAAAGCAATTTACGGAGGAGGAAACATTGTTACGCACATGGCGCAAGAGATTACAAACACCAATAACGCTCCTCTGTATTGGTTCCAATCCGGCTTTGACCTCATCGCTCATGGGAGCCTCTCTGTCACTTCAAGCCAAGTGAATGGGGCAAACATTTCATGCCATGCGGTATGTAATTTTGACGGCGCATCGCTCATGGGAAGTGCGCCCATTATCGCCTCAACCACCGCGAGTGTTGCAGTTTCAGACACTACAATAAGTGGGTCAAGGAGCGACGAAGACATTGTTCTACACGATGATGCAACAATCACATACACAAATTCCCAGGGCACTGGGGGGACAACGGATGGATGGATTCGACTTCTATCACAGAGAGTCATCCAAACCAATATTCCTAATGGAAGTCTTGACATTACCGATCTAGGATATTCAAAATCAGATTGGAACGCCCTTACAGATTCCAGCGGCCACATTGTCCTTGTATCGGATGACCCAACTACTGAACACAAAAGAATCGTTGAATGGATGGATGGAAGTGGTGTCGTTAAACAAGAACAGGCTACCATCACATTGTCAATTGGCTCATCAAGCCCATGGGGTTCCTACGCAACCACTGTTGATGCCCCACGAGCAGCCTACGGCACCATTGAGCTGTTGCTTCCATATGTGACGGTCACATCCATCGAACCAGAAGGAAATACTGCCTCGGTCAATCGAAGCATAGGGGCCATGGTCACCGTAACCAATACCGGAGATGTATCTACTTCGGCCAACTTCCGATGCTATGTCGATGGAGAGGATGCAGACACACAACCATCAACATTGACAACCACCGTTGGACCCGGTGAATCAAAAGACATCCCAATCGTGTGGTACATGTACGATGCAGGGATGCAATCTCTTGATTGCAAAGCATTCCTGCCTGCAAGTTTTTCTGGAATCAGTGAATTGTTAACCGACCTTAACGGAACTTCCTCTGATGAGATCAACTGGGTTTATGCAGAGGAAGTGGAAGGGACTGCTTTCATCATATACATTGTAGCAGTCCTTGCTTTCATGGGCCTTGCAATCGTAATTTCACGACAAAATTTGAAGCCATCTCACAGTGAAGGCGCTCCTAAAATAACACCAGTTATAGAAGATGAACTCAAAGATGAAACGACCGAAACAAAGGATTCGGTTTATACGATTGATGAAGAGGATGAATCCTGATCATCCAAATCGTTCGCTTTGTAGCAGGGTGATTCTTGTTTGATACGGTCAATGACCTCTTGTGGAAATCCCTGACTGGTCGTTAAAATATGTCCATTCTCGCACGATAATGTCATCAAGTGCCCGTCTTTTGTGAGCATCCATTTGTCCTCTTGTGTTTTGTCGATGACGTCTTGATGCTCATCAGTAAACGTTCCTTCTGCCTCATCACTGAGGATGGCCCAGGCCTCTTTGAGTAATGCATGAGTTTTCGGGTCATCGGCGGTCCAATCGATTTCCTTAGCGAAGGTCCAACCTTGGTTTTCTACAAGGTCGTCGATGAGTTCACCGTAAAAAAATGCCATCTCTTCAGCATCGTGCTCTAAAATATCCCAGTGACCAGCCATAGAGGCAAAAGGCATTGAGCCGATATAAACTCTCATCAACCGGTGAATGAGGCATCCTCAACAGGTAGGATATGAATTCCGTTGTTCCTCATTAGAGTGATTCCAATTGATTTCCCAAGAGTTTACCACTGTAAAAGAGGTTGAATGTGTGGCCCCGAGATTCTGATTTGTCACTTCAAGAGTGAAGTCATAACATCCATCTCCATCAAAGAATTGATCGGACTCTATGTATTCAAATCCATTATCGTCAAGGGCTGTTCCTGAAAGTGGAACAAACCCGAACACAGGAGAGCTTGCTGCTCCCGAAAAGTCGGATGTCCATTTTGCAACATCACCATCAAGTGTAACCTCCGGATGACTGTATCCAGAAGAACCGTCGGATTTCGAGACGGTTAGAGTGTAAATCTGTTGTCCGGAAAATTCTCGGATTTTACTGGTCGCTCCAGAAGAACCGCTTGCAGCATAACTGTGTTTTCCATCATCCATTTCCTTCTCACCCTCAGCAAATAAGCCAACGAAGGCTTCAACGCGTATACCTTCATATGTTGAGGAAGCCCCATCACCGCTGTTGCTGGTTGAAACATACGGAGTGAATTGGACTCCGCCATTCATTGCCTGACGTGTCAAATGTCGGGAATTGATTTCAAGTTCAACTTCATTTCCATTTGAAGAGGTTGCATGGATCGTGTATGTCTTCAGTACTGAGCCGTCATAATCTTCAGTATTCCCGTCAAAGAAATCCTTGATTGGAATGTTGATTCTCTCTAGATCATTGGCCATATCTTCTGACCCTTCCCAAAGAATTTCTCCTCCCGATTGTATTTCAATGTCAACTGAACTGAAACTACCTCGTATGGCAAAGTCCAGTTCATCATTATCTTCATCAATCGTTACATCCGTAATAGCGATGTTTGCATTTGATGGAAAAATCATGACCAAAGCATAGGGTCCACTTGCGATCAATAAGGCAACACCAACACTTGCATACAGCTTTGGTTTATTCAATCCACCACGCATTCGGTCTGCTTGCACGATCGCACCGATACCAAGAATGAGAACAATGCTCACGACGATGAAGCCCCAAGCACCTCCTTGAAGCGAAAGAATGGCTCCAAGAAGAATAATGACCCAGCCGCCAAGACTGAGCTTCATTGCTGTATCTGGGCTTCCCGAAGGAGTTGGCGAATTGGGTTTTGAAGCGACCGGTTGAGGAGCCTCTGCAGTTTTGGTCTCGGCTTTGACAGGAACTGGTTCCCCTTCGCTAATTTCCGTATCTTTGACAGCATTTGCTTTGTCCAGTAATCCACCCATAGTACATCCCCGTTAACTCACCGTTTGCGGGATGGGATTATCAAACCAACCCCTCTATGATTGAGAGATAACAGGATTTATGCAATCCAATTCAAAGGCCAGGAGCGGCTTCTCGCCATTCCGAATCGTCTTCTTCATCGTTCAACAAACGACGACCCATGACGGCACCAGCAAGTGCAATCATGGAAATTGCAGGAACGACCTCAAAGCCGGGGAGGTAAACACCACGGACATAAACTGTAATCATCTGTGATTCTGTGTTACACCCGCTATTTTGACATGCGAATTCAGACTCAGCGTAGAATTCGAGAACGTGATATGCATCCGACCAACCTTGGTTCTTTGGAGTACGGACCATGATACGAGCGGTTTCTGGAGCGGTGTTTGGCTCAATGGTGACAACTGTCTGCGGTAGGTTGACCGTAAAGCCTGCTTCTTCAAGGGATTCACGGGTGTTTTGTGTTACACCGATTTTCATACGGTCCATCTGATTACCGAAATTGTAGACCTTGAACTGGAAGTTTTTGTCGGTCTTAGGCATGAGTTGAACAAACGGCTCAACAGCTTCAACTTGGACGATACTGAATTGCATGATGTTGATCAGTGCATTGACTTGAGAAGATGCAGTGTTGGGGGGTGGCAGATTGTTCAATTCTTGAACTTGAGCGGAGACCGTTAGTTGTCGTGATTGCATCTGCATGTACGGATTCGCACGAACAACTACTTGGAAGTCGACTTCCTGTCCAGCTCCGACATACATGTCACCGGGTGCTGCAGTTGCTAAACCGTCACTTGTAACCTGGATGGCAACTTTTTCCACATAGGCAGTAGGATTGGAGACCGTACAGGTCGTGTATCCTGTTAGCGTTGCACCGGGTTTAACTTCAACTTGAATTTGACCAGGCGCACAGGTCATGGATACGGCTGCACCCGAAATTTGGGCCGACGCCGGCACTGCTACAAGAAGTAACGAAAAGAGGTAGATGCTCATCAGGGCTATCACGCGTTTCCATGCTGACATTGTCTCACCTAACGGTCCTTCCAACCTTCCCCACCTCATAACCGTTATGGGCGTGTTGTGCGAAAAAACAAAATTTAGGGGCTGAATTAAAGTTACTAGGTGGGCCCGAAGGGAATTGAACCCCTGACCTCCCGGTTATGAGCCGGGTGCTCTAACCGACTAAGCTACAGGCCCTTATCCCGCCGGCTGCAACAGGTGAAATGAACCTTCTGTCCAATCTCAATCAAATTGAGCAAGCGATGATTGTGAGGGTTTGACCCACTCCCTAACTTTGAGCTCCATTTCGTCACGAATGGATTCAGGCACAAAGACCAACGAGCGCTCATCCGGTTGGACAAGTGAACGAATAAGAGCAGAATGTTCCGAAGCATCCCTACCGTCTTCGAGAACGATACCCTCAACATAGGGCAAATAACCTCGCTTCCGAATGGTCGCTTGTATCACATCAAGTTCTGGATTGAAACCATGTTCTGTGACCGCTTCTTGGAGACGTGGGAGAACAATTTCACTCATTTCAATCGTCAGGTTGTCAATACGAAGGGATTTATGGAAATCTTTCCTAGAGAGCAATCTCGTTGCATAACCAGATAGTGCCTCATCCTCATGACGCGCCCATTCAGGTAACGCAACTTTGACATGTGCATCATTGAGCGAAGCATACTGAGGAGCGGTGAGTTCCTCATTGAGCAACATATGTTCCAAGTCCGTGGATAACTTTAGCGAGCCATTAAGGGCAAGGTGACGGGCCCTTGCGAGCATGTTAACGAGGTAATTCTGTGTCAGCATGTTGACTTTGTGGAAGTAGACTTGTTGGTACATGTGGTACCGAGTCACCAAATATGCTTCAATAGCAGGCAATCCCCATTGTTTTACGAACAGGCGGCCATCGTCTCCAACACGCAACGCACGCATGACACGAGCACTGTCAAATCCACCGATTTGAGCACCGGTATTTGCTTGGTCCCGAATCATGTAATCCATGCGGTCAACGTCCAATTGACTGCTCACAATCTCCTTCAAGAATTTTGGAATCGCCACTCCTTGATGTTCATCCAACCCGTCCATAATCGCAAACAAGCGACCAAGGCGGTCAGCACCAAGGACCTCTTTTACGACCTGACCGATTGCCGTTTCCTCAGATTCCAAAATCCTCCGACCCCATGATTCATGAGAGTCATACGTTGCGTATACACGAGGTGTTTCGAGAAGATGTGAATAAGGTGGATGGCCAATGTCATGGAGTAGAGCAGCGAGTTGAACCAATTCCGAATCATCATCACTGATAATACCTGGATGTGCAGTTTCAAGATGATGAAGAAAGCGGCCAGCTAAATGGTAAGCGCCTAGAGAATGAGCAAAACGATTGTGGGTCGCAGCTGGAAAAACATATTCGCATGTTGATAGTTGTTGGATTGAGCGCAAGCGTTGAAATTCAGGCGTATCGATGATGTGTGCGTGGTGTGCAGGAACCAAAATGTCCCTGTGAATTTCATCACGAATGACGCGGTCAGGTACAGCCATATTGGGAAGGCCTCAACGCATCATGTTAAAGCAATTATCGGTAAAAACCACCGTTAATAGGCATGAGAATGAATAAACACATGGTCCATCTCCACGACACATGGCCGATGCAGTTAAGGGACTCATGGACCGCATTACCAACGAAGATCCTGAAACCAGAGGGCAGCAACTTTGGGTCATGTTTGCCCTTGCAATGTTCTTGGTTGCGACCCTAAACTGGTACGCTTATGTCCGTGAACCAGAAACCACCACCATTGAAGACTTACTCGAATACAAAAATGAGGTCGTTAAGGTTGAAGGAACCCTCATTTCATGGGTAGAAGACCCCTATTCCTCCGGCGACGATCGTATTGATGCCATCATTGACGACGGAACTGGTGTTGTGGAAGCAAGATGGTTCCGACCCGGCGACATGCCACCCATTGGTACCAATGTCACGGTGATGGGGGATGTCATTGAATACGACGGAAGAATATGGTTGCAGTCTTTGGGGGCTGGTGCTTTTGAATACACCGCTGCTGATTTCCCAGAGGTTGAACGGCTCGCCCTTGCAGATGTTGCCAAAGACCCTGCTGCCTATGCGGGTCAAGTCATTCAATTGACTGGATTTATTGGTGAATCTATTAGCCCTGACAGCACTTTTACTTCCGCCTACCTTGGAGACCATCCCAATTATGGTAATTCGGAGCATCAAATGCATCTAACAATACGCTCAGCAACGGGGAGTTGGATTGAAGCAACTGCTAAGGTTGAAGTTCAAGGAATTCTCTCCTACCAGCAACGAGACCTTCGCTACAGCCTGCAAGTTCAAGGGACTGATATCCTTGAGGACCGTTCACATGTCATCAACATTCCACAACTGGATTGGAGTGCTGAAGCCACATGGAGTTATCAATCAGGGCAGACCGTTGATATGTCTGGCATGATCATTACTGGAGAGGGAACATGGAGACTTGTCGGACCAAACAGCAGAGAAATATGCTTGATTCCAAGTGATGAGGACCGCGCTAACGATGAAAGTTCGTCGTTGGACGGTACGGTTCAAACGGTACGTGGACGGTTGATGTGGTCCACTGCATCCTCAAAGTGGTGCATTGACGCCAACGAAGGGAGCTCTCCTCAATTGGTCAATCCGGAAACACCGATGAACCTCTTGGCGATGCTATCGGCCAACCCCGTAGCGATGATCGAAGACCCAAGTGCAACCTATACGCTATCGGCTTACGTCAAGTACGCAATTGAGCCATCCGTAGAAGACGAGGAAGGATACCTTGTTGATTCTGCAGCCTATTCACCTGGATGGACTACAGTTGCGGTTGTATTCCCAAGCCCACGGACCTCATGGCTGGAGACTGGACAGAATGTCATAGCAAACGTATCGGTGACATGGGACGATGAAGACATGCGCATACGTCTCCTCGTCCATGATTATACCCTTGGAACGGTGCCTTCTGCCAGGACATTGCTGTGGGATGATGGGGCGACTCAATGGAGTTACTCAAGGGACCAAAATGTCATGATCAACGGCAAAGCCGTGATGGAAAATGGAGCATGGCACCTTTACAGAGACGGTTCAGACCAATCCATTACCCTCAATACAGCACCGCAATGCATCGGAACCGATTCCTTACATGCAGACCAATCCATGACATGGACCGGTCGTTTCAGGCAGGTGCAGAGCAATGACGGTATGAGTCTCATTTACTCGCTTGACAATGCCGATGTTTTGGATACAGATGGAGATGGGCTTGGAGATACTCTTGAAGACGGCCTTGACGGATATTCGGCAACCAATGAAGACAGCAACGACGACGGTGTTTCGGACCGAGAAGAATACGAGGCGGCACAAACCAATTGAGGAGTCTAAATGCTGGAAGGTTTCTTTTTGGATTTGGCATGGCTCTATGGGGCCTTGTTCTTCGGTGTAGCGCTTGGTTCGCTGACCGGACTTATTCCAGGATTCCACGTCAACAACGTTGCACTTATCCTCCTTGCATTGTCTCCCGCTCTACTCGATTTGGGAATCCCGCTATCTTCAGTGGCTGCAATCATTGTTGCAACCGGTACAGTTCACACATTTCTCAATTATATCCCGTCCGCTCTCATCGGTGCTCCAGACGGCGATACTGCACTTTCGCTTTTGCCTGGCCATCGAATGCTTCTTTCAGGAAATGCTGCCCGTGGTGTCGCATGGTCAGCTCGAGGCTCCCAACTCGGATTGTTTCTATCACTCCCACTCATCATCCTTGTAAGAATTGCATTCGGCCCTGAGTTGGGCTGGTACGAAAAACTTGGTTCCATTCTCCCCTTCGTCTTGTTGACCATTTCCATGCTGCTCTTAGCAACAGAAACCACGAGATTGGATTGGCCAATTTGGCTGCAAAGGATCACTGGAGGAAGACTCGGTAGAGATTCTCGCCTCGCAGGATTCCTTGCTGCAACTGCGTTCTTTCTCCTTGCGGGAATGTACGGCTGGGGAGTGTTTACGCTTCCAGCACGTTCACCAATAGGCATGCCTGATGCCAGCCTCCTTTTGCCCAGTCTAGCAGGTCTATTTGGTATTGCGAATCTCCTGGATATTTATGCAACAACATCTCACCTGCCACCTCAAAACGAAAATTGGGAGTTGCCCCCTGCACGACCGTTAGTTGTACCCTGTTTTTGGTCCAGCGTAGCAGGTGCTAGCATGGGTGTGTTGCCGGGCATGACTGCCTCTCAAGCAACAGTTTTGGTCATGGGCGGGCGTAACCTTGCTGCCAAGGTACAAGGAAAAGAAGGATATGGAATGGATTGGGAAACCCGAAGACTTACTGAAATGACCGATGATGAGTTGTTGGAAGTTGCAAAGGCTGAAGCTGAAGAAGGAGTTGAAGGACCTCAAACAAAACAGGACTTGGAAGTCATCGCTATTCTTTCCGCAGTTAACACCGCCGTCACCGTCATGGTCCTCGGATTCCTGTACATCATCAGCCGTTCAAGGTCAGGTGCAACACTTGCATTGAAGATGATGTATCCCATTGAAACATGGTCTTCGTTGGAACCAACATCTGATTTCATTCGTTTGTTGGCCGTGACACTTGCTGCTGGACTGCTCGCCATGCCAATGATGCGTTATGTTGGAAAGGGCATGCTCAAACTCCACGCAGCCATTCCTCTGCAGCAGATGGTGATGGGCGTGATACTGTTCGTTGTCGCACTCGTATGGCTTTCCACTGGATTTGTTGGCATCGGTGTTTTGATCGTCGGCACTATCATCGGATTGCTCCCCCCAAGAATCGGCATACGCCGGTCACACGGAATGGGAATTATTCTAGTCCCAATTATGATATACACTTTCGCCCGAAAATTCGATTCATTCGGATTTATTTGAAACCAAGAGCGTGATAAAATGAACAACAAAACCCTTGCCTTTGCCCTGACAATGCTATTCCTTCTTTCGTTAGCAAGTCCAATATCTCAATTGAACCTGCATGAAGACTCAAACCCAACACCAACCAGCGCTCGGTCAACTGCATGTTCTGGAGACATATGCCTCAACGAGGTTATGCCAAATCCAGGCGGTGCTGATGATGCACTCTGGCCAGGTGGCGAATGGTTTGAACTGCGAAACAACGGTACAACCGATGTTAACCTCAGCGGATGGAAAGTCGTCAACAGCGGGAGCAAGACGCTCAATTTTGACGCAAATACCATCGTTGGCTATCAGTCTACCAATGCCTCAACTTGGACCATCAGTCCAGGTGAGTTTGTTGTCATTGCTCGAAATGGCAACAACAACTTCTACCTCACCAACACCGGTATGACGCTCACCCTCTACGACCAGAACAGCGTTAACGTTCACGAAGCAACATGGAGTTCAGTTACGTCAGGGAAGAGTTACGAACAAGACTATTCAAATCCAAGCGGAAATTGGATTCAAACCGGTTCACCGTCCCCTGAACAAATCAATTCTGCTGGTGGGTCACCTGTGATGGTGCAATCCGACCTAATGATCTCAGAAGTAATGGCGAATCCTTGGCCGTCCTATGATAACGAATCTTGGCCCGGTGGCGAGTGGATTGAACTCTTTAATGCTGGGAGTTCAGATATTGACTTGACGGGTTGGAGTATTGATGATGCTGCTGGAAATCAAATCCCGTTCAACGAAACACACCTGGTCAATGTCACCTCGTCTGCATCGAGTTACATCATCGCAGCAGGCGGTTACAGAATCGTTGCTGTTAACGGAACGAGTCCCTATGGAATTCTCAACAATGGCCCTGAATCGTTAACCCTCAAGTGGCCAAATGGAAGTCTTGCCCAAGAAATATCCTATACATCTACGGAGCAAGGGTTCTCGATGGTGCCTTCAACCCAGGTCAATGGAATTTGGGCTCCTGCGTCATACCCAACCCAAGAAAGCATGAATCCAATGGAAATCGGCATGATGCCTAGGCAAATGAATGACATCCAAATTTCAGAGATCCTTGTCAATGCTACCTCCGAAGGGTCAGCTTTCCCTGATGGGGAATGGATTGAACTTCACAACACGGGTACATTACAAATGGATTTGATGGGTTGGTCTTTCATTGACGGAATGGGCAATCTGACCTTTATCGACCCCTCCAATGTCGTGTTTAACAGCACACAAGGGTCAACAGGAATTGAGCCGGATGGTCGTCGAATCGTTCAGTTCATCGGAGATACCGAACTTTGGGACAATTACAACCACATTATGCTACGAGACATAACAGGACAAGTTTACGACACTGCGACATACTTCACCGACTATGGCGAAGATGTAGCGCTCATCCGCGCTGATGTTCCAAGTGACCCATGGACGCCAGCCCCATGGAAAACACCGGGGCAGCCAGAACCTGGAAGTGTTCAATCAGATAATTATGTCCGATTTTCCGAAGTCTTGCCTGATGCAGTAGGAAGTGATAGCCAAACATGGCCAAACGGTGAATGGTTGGAATTGTTAAATTACGGAACAACAGACATCGATGTTTCAGGATGGAAACTCCAAGCACCTTCGAGAAGCCTAACCTTGCATGAATTCAACATGCCGTTACAAAGTGATACCGTAATCCCTGCAGGAGATGTAGCATTGGTCGCGCTCAACGGCACCAGCAGCTTTTACCTCAAGCACACGACAGGAGACTCAATTGGTTTGTTGGACCTGCAAGGTGCAACAGTTGACACCATCTCATGGACTACAAACATGGAAGGAGAATCTCTCGTGCCACCCAACAGCACCCATGCAGGCGTAGGTCCATCGGGCATAGCAAACACAGGAAATTGGATCCAGTCCGCATGGGCTACGCCCGGAGAATTGAACCCGTCTTGGCCGGCATATACTGGCTCGCAAAACGTCACGATGACAGAGATACTGCCCTATTGCAATGATGGAACAGTAAGTCCTGCTGCCGATTGGATTGAATTTCTGAATACCGGAAATGAAGACATCAACCTAAGCCGTTGGTCAATTACTTCTCCAGTGGATGACCGGAGGTTCGTTCGCCTCGACACCATGTGGATGGACAATTCAACAACTTCGTCAACGATACTTGAAGCTGGAGCACGTGCCCTTTTCTTGATGGATGACGATGTTCTATCCGGCCTTGGAGACAGCGTTGATTTGCTCAATCCAGATGGCGACTTTATTCAAAGTGCAAACTGGACCATTGAAACGGATTGTCAAACCCTTGAAGCGGGGCCGATCAGTACTGAGCCTTGGACCCATACGCTCTGGCCTACACCTGGAAGTGAAGAGCCGGACTCAGACAACCTTGCTGGACCCGGCGATGTGCTCATTACCCGTTTGATGCCAGACGCATCTTCATCCGTCTCTAGCACCATGGAGTTCCTTGAAATCACAAATTCTGGGGACAAATTAGCCGTGATGGATGGATGGACCCTACGTTCGATATCAAACGCCGGTGTTGCCTATGATGCGTCCTTCACTAATTTCATGATTCAACCTTCAAGTTCCATTCTCCTCGCAAATGATGCATTGGCCATCCAATTGTATGAAGACGGTACTGTCATTGAGCTTGATGTCGTACTCAATCGAAGCCTCTACCTAACGGATTCAGGGGCAGCAATACAATTGCTCAATCCATCGGGGACTGCTGTGGACACTGTCGTTTACGGCAACGGTCCTGTTGATGTCGACGGGTGGACTGGTATCGCATTGGTTGAACCCATCACAAATCTTGACAATTTGATTTATCTTAGAGGCGATGGATGTGGAGACTCACCTGACACCGATGTGGTTGCTGACTGGCACCATCGTTGGAGCCGATTGGGAGGAAGCAACTTCTGCATGGACCCGACGGTGAGCAGTTCTGGAGACATCACCCCACTTATTGGTCCAGAATATGGACTCACGGATTTGCTCGCATGGATTGCAAGTGCAGACGAATCGCTTGAGGTTCACATGTACCAACTCCAAGAAATTCATCTTGTTGAAGCACTTATCGCTGCACAGCAACGCGGCGTTCATGTCACTGTCGTCATGGATTACGGCGACAATTGGTGGCCTGAATACGACCTTGACGCAAATCGTGGAATGGCTACAACAATGCTCGGCGCAGGTATCGATGTGTATTGGTTCGGCGACATGGGAGAAACACCCTATGCTTACATTCACAGTAAAGTCGCCGTGAAGGACAACGAAAGCGTTTGGATCGGCTCAGGCAACTGGAAGTCATCCTCGCATCCAGCACCGGGTTCAGATGGAAATCGTGATTGGGGCGTAATTGTTGATGATGCAAATCTTGCAACGCTCGTTCGATCTCATCTTGCATTTGACGAATCAATCACTCGAAGCCATATCACTCCTGTGACAATGGCTGACGCACCATCTGGCTGGATCATGCCCCAATCCTCGACCATCATTGGAAATCTTTCAACGCCAATAACTGGACAGTTTGACGCAACACTGTTGGTATGCCCTGATAATTGCATCAATGAACTGGTTCAAATGTTGGACAGTGCTGACGATGAAATCCTCCTTTCACTCCAATATCTCGATATGGATTGGTCTTACGGCTGGGGAGAAAACCCAATTGTTGCAGCACTGGAAGACGCTGCTGAACGTAATGTGAAAATTCGTATCATCTTCAACGGAGCCTATCTTGACGAAGACATCCAAAAAGTCGTTGATCAAATGAATGAAGACTGGAATGCGACCCAAGGTTATGATACCAATGCGATTGTAATGAGCGCTGGTGATGGTGTGACAAAATTGCACAACAAGGGCGCTATTGTAGATAAGGAAGCAGTGCTTGTCTCTTCGATCAACTGGGGCGATTCTGCCTTGGTACGAAACAGAGAGATGGGCTTGCTCATCAGCAACAACGATGTCGCATCGGTATACATCGACTCATGGAATGAAGACTGGCAACGTCTTAACTCAGAGGTTGACACAGACCAAGATGGAATGAACGATGCTTGGGAAGAAATGTATGGCCTCAATCGCACTCGAAGAAGTGTTGCTGGGCAATCCTACGATGAGGGGATGTACGACGCTGACATGGACGGATTAACCAATGAAGCTGAATTGCTTCATGGCGGAGACCCGCTCAATCCTGACACGGACGGAGATTGCATTACCGACGGGATTGAAGTTGCATGGGCGCAAGCATCACTGCTCAACGACAGCATGACCGATGTCACTCCACAGCAGGCCTTGACAATGGCTGATGCAGATGGAGACGGTGAATCCGATGCAGACAGTATGGGATGCGACCTTGGAGGGATAGAAATCGTCACTCCAAACAATAACAATTCCAATACAACGGCGACCTCAACGGACAGCGATAACGACGGTATAGCCAATGATGTCGATGATTGTCCCGACTCAGCAGAGGGCGCATTTGTTGACTCGAACGGTTGTTCATCGGCTCAGCGAGCTGCATTGATCGAGGACAACGCCGAGAATACGGCGGGTGACTCGGCACAAACCTTCTTTTTGGCCCTGATGATTGGAGCGCTCATTCTTTCTGGAGGCGCCTATGTCATCCTTCAGGGCAAGCGTAGCGACTCAGAGGAGGTCAAAGATAGCATCACTGCTGAATCGTTTGCAATGGCTCAAATCATGCCCGAAGAAACTGAACCTGCATGGGAGGCTCCAGTCCTCGACGCATCGGGGCCCGCCGTCACGCCTGAAATGATGGCTTTGGTGCCTGGATGGAGTCAAGACATGGTCAGAGAATACTTGCTTCAAGGATGGACCATGGACCAACTCTCGGATTACTACCAAGAACAGGTTGTTCAGCACAACAAGTAGAATAACATTCAAACGGGACCGAATGGACCATGATGCATGGCCATCAGTTATCGTAGCAGCAATCCCGTCTTGAACAACCGATTCATGGCGAAACTCGCCGGTGTAGAAACCATGAGCATACGAGGCAGTATGCAAAAAATCGGTTTGCTCCTTACACTCACAGTAATCTCTGCCTTTGCAAGTGCCATTATCTGCCTGAATGCGGGAGATAACATGCTACTCTATGCTGGCTTATTCGCGCTTATTGGCTCAGTATGTGGCTTCATCATTGCAATTATTACATTCATGCGTCGGCCGCAAAACCCGGTTGCCTTGATGAGTTTGTACGCTATTTTTGAGGGCATGTTGGTTGGAGGCATGTCCCTAACAATGGAATTTTTCTATCCTGGAATCGTACTTCAAGCAGCCTTTGGAACCGTGGGAATTACCACAACAATGTATGT
>CEOP01033677.1_pt1 | contig 68503 bp, 71 predicted proteins | sample 361301 | NCBI WGS metagenome assembly CEOP01 (sample SAMEA2619548, study PRJEB7988) | marine metagenome | biome: marine biome (ENVO:00000447); feature: deep chlorophyll maximum layer (ENVO:xxxxxxxx); material: "saline water (ENVO:00002010), including plankton (ENVO:xxxxxxxx)" | depth 55 m
AAACGTTGTATGCCGGCTATGACGTCGGGTTTTCCGCCAACATTCATAACTCCGACATCAATTGGAGCCCACTCATCGGCGTATTCAGCAGCATGCTTGATGCCTAATGGCCCGGCATTACCAAGGGCTATAGGAACTTTGCCGTTAACGGGTTTAGGAAAGACCCAAGAACGGGAATAGCTATCCCAGGTGCCCGAAAACTCGGCTTCTTCTTCAGACCAGGCTAAACGTAACCCCTCCACTCGTTCGCGCATGGCGGAGTAGCGCTTTTTGAATGGTATATCCGGACGATGGTTCTCTAATTCTTCTTCGTTCCAACCGACTCCTATGCCCATTACTACACGACCCTGTGACAACACATCTGCAGTCGCCACAGTGCATGCAAGGTCCAAAAGGTCGTGCTCCAGTAACAGACAAATGCCGGTTCCCAAAGTCAAGCTTGTGGTCTCTGCCGCTGCAGCTGCTACAGAGACCCATGGATCCATCATGTGAAAGTAGCTGCCGGGCAACTGGCCTCCATTGGGGTAGGGGCTGCGTCTCTCTACTGGTATGTGACTGTGTTCTGGAAACCAGACAGAATCGAAATTACGGCTCTCGAGTTCTCTGGCTAGGTGGCCGGGAAGAATCCCGTCGGCATGATTTCCTGTGAGATAACCAAACTTCATAAATGAATCTTATGACTATCTGGGCATGTAAAGCTGAGTCTTCTAGCATTCGACTCATAAATGGATAAACAAACCAACCAAAAGTTTACATCGCCTAAAGGGCTAGTTCTTGAGGCCCTTTTTCCATATAGGGGTCGAACGACCTATGGTTCGTCTTATGGAAAACCAACTAGCTAAGGCGAATCTCGGGATGGTGAAGTGACACCTTTATCTATTTGGTTCAGCGGGGCACGACCGCGGACCTGGCCAGCGGCTGTCGTTCCGGTGCTGGTAGGGACCGCCGCTGTTCAGGACAAGCCGGACTTGTTGAGGGCTCTTTTAGCTTTGGTCGTTGGCTTAGCTTTACAAATAGCAGTGAACTACGCGAATGATTACAGCGACGGAGTGCGCGGGACTGATGACCAGAGAGTAGGGCCGCAGAGGTTGGTCGCATCAGGAGTGGTTCCTCCTAGAAGCGTGAAACGAGCTGCGTTCTGCTTCTTTGGCGTAGCCGCAAGCGCTGGCCTTTACCTTTCGTCGGTTACCAGCTGGTGGTTGCTGCTAGTTGGTGCCGCAGCTATAACGGCTGCCTGGTGCTACACCGGAGGTCCTAAACCCTATGGATATAGCGGTCTAGGAGAGTTATTCGTCTTTGTTTTTTTCGGATTAGTAGCCTCTATCGGTACAACCTACATTCAAGATGAGGAAGTCACCCCGCTCGCTGTGGGGGCCTCGGTGCCCGTTGGCTTGCTAGCTGTCGCCTTGCTAGTAACTAATAATCTGCGCGATTTGCCGGGCGATGGGTTAGCTGGCAAACGGACTCTGGCTGTCCGTATTGGTGACAAGCCCACTCGGATTCTCTATGTGCTCACAATACTTATGGCATTTCTTTCCTTGCCCTACCTGAGTCTTCTGAGGCCAGGAGCACTATTAGCGTTGTTGGCCTTACCAGCAGCTATAGCACCAGTTCGATCGGTGCTCAGAGGAACTTCCGGTCTTGGCTTGGTTGCTGTTCTCGGAGCGACGGGAAAGTTGCAGATGATCTATGGCACTTTGTTGTGTGTAGGCCTTGCCTTAGGCATCTAAGTCATTCGGAAAGAGAGCCGAGAAACAGTTGAGTAATTCCACCGCTGAGTAGAACTCTGTTGACGTCCCTGAACCCAACTGCCTGAAGTCCGCTCAATAGTTCGTAACTTTCAGGAAGGTATTGAACCGATTTTGGAAGGTACTTGTAGGCGTTCCTGTCGGAGAGTAGAGCCCCGATCTTGGGAACTACTTTTCCAAAGTAAAAGCTGTGTCCCAAACGAAGTAGTGGATTTGAAGGCTCAGCTACGTCTAGTAATCCAATCCGTCCCCCCGGTTTAAGTACTCGAGATATCTCTGCGAAGAATTCATCCAAATTTGTAAAGTTTCTTAGGGCGAAACCACAAGTAACCCCGTCAACGCTGCTGGATGGTATTGGAAGACATAATGCATCGGCTCTAATTAACGGAGCGTCAGTCTTTGCGGCGCTCAACATTCCAGTACTGAAATCAATGCCAATCGGGTCAAGCCCATAACGCAAAAGATCGTTGCAGAAGTCACCTGTCCCACACGCAAGGTCTAAAACTACTGACCCTGTAGGCAGTTGCAATGCCTTGACAGTGCGTCGACGCCACCCAACGTCCATGCGGAACGTCATTAGTCGGTTAACCAGGTCATAGCGGGGCGCGATCTGGTCGAACATATTTTCGACAGCGATAGACTTTTCTTCTCCTTGCGGGAGTTCGTCGCTATGCATCAGCTTGTCGTCGGGTCGATTGAGTTTCAGGTGTAGACGCGGTAAATGCACTCAGCTACACAGGCAGGTTTGTCGGATCCCTCGATTTCGAAGATCAATTCGGCGGTGTACTGCGCCCCTCCATCAAATCGAGAAACTTCTTTGAGGGTAGCTCCCATTCGCACGTTGGAACCGACTGGTACAGGGGCGGTGAAGCGAATTTTGTTAGCCCCATAGTTGACTCCCATTTGGACGTCTCCACCGATCACGAATGCCTCTGACATACACATAGGGGCTAGCGAGAGTGTTAGATAGCCGTGAGCAATTGTCGTACCGAATGGTCCGGCCTTTGCTTTTTCTTCGTCCAAGTGGATCCACTGAAAATCGCCTGTTGCCTCAGCAAACTTTTGGACTTGCTCAGGCGTGATGGAGTGCCATTCGCTATATCCGATTTGCTGCCCGACCCTGCTTTCAAGATCGTCGATACCGTCAATATGAGTAGTCATAGATCCGAGTTTAGGGCCATCTGTCAGGCGAACCAGATCCTTCTGTATTCCTTACTCTGCGGGTGGAGCAATAAGACCAGGAGAACTACGTCAAACATCAAGCGCAGCAGAAACCCGAGTAGATCTATGTCGTATCGGATACCTATCCAAAGTGTCGCCACCACCGAGTAGATGGCGGCCGAAAGGGCTAATCGAAATCCAAGTTTTTTTTCGTTGGCTATGCCCAGGCCGCCGCCGACAAGCGCTGCCAGGAGCAAGAGTGGAAATATGCGCGAAGCGAATAGGCCAAGTAAGTCGTAGGGGAGTTGGCGATAATAAACACTGCCGAAGAGAATGATGCTGGCACCACGGAAATAAGCCAGCATTACGGCGCTATATAAAGTCTGAGGTTGAGTTGGGTTCAGCCAACGGAGGTTGTTCACCTGTTTAGTGTGGCAGAGGCCGAGCCGAAATACTCAGGGTTTGCGGCGCTTCGTTACTTTCACCCTGTGCTCCGCGCGAAGTTGGCCACAGGCGGCATCAATATCTGTTCCTCTGTTAGCACGAACAGTTGCATTGACACCAAATGATTCCAAAATCTGCTGAAACCACACTATAGATTCTTGATCCGTACCAGGATTTTCGTACCCCGGAGTTGGGTTCAACGGAATGAGGTTGACGTGTGCATTCAAAGGCCTTGCGAATTCAGCGAGTTCGCGCCCAGCTAATTCAGTGTCGTTAACCCCTGCCATCATGGCCCATTCGAGGCTAATCCGCCTGTTTTTTGATCGTTTGTAGCTCTGAAGTGCTTCGAATAATTTTCTAAGCGGGTATGTTCGATTCACAGGTGCTAGCTGGTTGCGGGTTTCGTCATTAGCGGAGTGCAGGGAGACAGCAAGGCTTACAGGCAGGGCTTGATGGGTTAGTCGTTCGATGCCAGGGATAACTCCGACGGTAGAGACAGTTATTTTCCGTGCGCTAATCCCGAGATCACGGTGTATCCGTTCAACTGCGGACCAGACGTTGTCAAAGTTTGCTAAGGGTTCCCCCATCCCCATGAAAACGACGTTACTTAGTCTTTTATCTTTCGAATTTTGGGCCGACCTAACTACTTGTTCGACAATTTCGCCAACTGTCAGATGTCGATCAAAGCCAATCTGACCGGTTGCGCAGAACGAGCATGCCATTGCACATCCGGCTTGCGAAGAAACACAGACCGTCGATCGATCTCGATAATGCATGAGGACAGACTCAAGTAAATAGCCATCCCCCAGTTGCCAAAGTTGTTTAATTGTTTTCCCGTTGTCACTGGTCACTTCCCTTACAGGAGTGAGGGCCGCAGGCAGAAGTTCTTCGATCGTTGAACGTAAGGCCTTTGGGATATTTGTAAGCTCGCTTGGCTCTCGGTGCTGGCCGTGTAAACCTTCCCAGACTTGTCCGATTCTGTAACTGGGTTCGCCTTCCAGAAGCTCAGCTAGCTCGGAGCGAGATATGTCATAGCGAGTCATCACCACGCTTCTAGGGTACGGGAGGTAGCTTCGATTGCGTGGCGTCTCATCGATATGACGAACATCATCGGGATGTAACTGGCGGTGGAGTTAGGGCAGCAGTGTTCGGAGCATCGGACGGTTTAGTTTCGAACGTGTTGCTGATCGTTGGTCTCGCAGGTGCGGATGCGTCAGCCCCGGTGGTGCGCGCTGCAGGCATCGCAGGTCTTCTCGCAGGGGCTATCTCGATGGCTGCGGGTGAGTATGTATCTGTGCGTGCTCAAAATGATCTCGTGACGCGAGAAGTTGAAAGGGAAAGACAGGCGTTAGCGGAAGACCCAGAGGAAGAGACCGAGGAGCTAGCAGAGGTTTACATCGAGCGAGGGATGGACCCAGAACAGGCTCGGGAAATGGCAGAGTTAGTGATGCAAAATCCTGATATGGCCCTCGAAGTTCACGCAAGGGAAGAACTTGGCGTAGCTCCAAATGAGCTTGCATCGCCACTCAGTTCTGCGGCTTGGTCTTTTTTTGCGTTTGCGATAGGGGCAGTCGTTCCATTGATCCCGTGGTTTGCGTCCTCTTCGTCTGGGGCAGTCTGGTTTTCAGTTGGTGCTGCAGTAGCCGGTGCAGCATTTATCGGAGCGAGTTTGGCGCTGGCCACTGGACATTCAGTGCTGCGAGGGGTGGCCAGACATGTCGGCATAGCGATTGCAGCTGCTCTAGCCATCTATTTCGTTGGTGGAGCCCTAGGGGCGGTCGCAGACCTTTAACTGGCTTGGTTGTGCTGCTGGTAGAGGCGGCGCACAACTTGAACTTCCAAGCCGATATCTCGATATAGATTTACTGCGGGAGTATTGTCGGCATCTACGTAGAGCATTGCTTTTGTAACGGCAGCATCTTCGAGGTGTTGGTATCCGGCCAAAGTTAAGGCACGGCCAAGGCCTAGGCCATGGAAGTCAGGATGTACGGCTATGACGTATACCTCACCTATTACGGGATTCTCGTCCGCGTGAACTTTGGTCCAACAAAAAGCTGCTATCCGGCCGTCTTGTTCGTAAATCCGGAAGCCTTCAGCATCGAACCACGATTCCTTTTGCCTTTCTTTTAGTAGTTCGACGGTCCATCCGCTTTGTTCTCGATGCCATGAGAAGGCCCGATTGTTTACCTCGCACCATTCTTCTTCGTCTTGCCCGATGATGAAGGAGCGGGTCGCAATTTCTGTTCGTTGTCCTAGGGGGATCGATGTCTCCATTCGAAAGAGATCTCTTTGGGCGGTCATTCCCAGCCGTCCTAAAAGCAGATCAATTTCCTCTGATGGGTGGTCAAGCCAGATGGAGACACCCGTTGAGGTTTGCGACAGAACATCTCGTAACGCCATAGAGAGGGCATCTTGAGTCCAACGCGAAGCGTCTACCTCTATTAATTGGCCGTCTCTATCCTCTGTAAGAGTTATCGTTGGCGTCTCGGATGGGTCTTCAGTCACCTTATTGAAGGTATCGCTACTTGTGACCTAATAAGGTAAACAAACAGTATGGGTAAGCCACGATCGCCTAACGGCAGAGCCCAAGCGGTGCATCATCGGCTGAAATTTGAGTATGAAGCAATCTGTGAGTTGGTTCACAGCAACCCTTTTGAATTGTTGGTGGCGACCATCTTGTCGGCACAATGCACTGATGTTCGAGTTAACAAAACGACGCCGGCGGTGTTTGATCGTTACCCGACTCCGTTTGAGTTAGCGGCTGCTGATCAAGGTGAACTAGAGCAGTTAGTTTATCCCACTGGTTTTTATAAAAATAAAGCCAAGAATTTGGTAAAGATGGCCAATCAACTTTTGGATAATCATGGAGGAGAGGTCCCCAAGTCGGTAGGTGACTTAGTTCAGCTTGGAGGTGTCGGCAGGAAAACAGCTAATGTCATTCGTTCAGTTGCCTTTGGGCTTCCTGGTCTACCGGTAGACACGCATGTCGGACGGTTAGCGAGACGCCTAGGACTTACCGAAGAGCAAGACCCGCTAAAGGTAGAAATCGCGTTGAACTCGATGGTTCCCCAATATGAACGAGGGGAGTTTAGTCTTCGAGTGATTCTTCACGGAAGGCAGATATGTTTCGCTCGAAACCCTCGTTGCGATATCTGTGTTCTAAATGACTTTTGTCCCGCCGCCTTCGATTTTTGATACATAAAGGAGATTTCTAATGACCATACGACGTGCCGCACATTTTGTTCCCGGCGCTAATGAGAAGATGCTCGAAAAATCATTAGGCACGCAGGCCGATGCCTTAATCCTTGATCTAGAAGACGCAGTTACACCCGACAATAAGGATTCAGCGCGAGTGACTGTTGCGAGATGGTTGGAAAACGTTGATTTTGGCCGACAGGAACGAGTGGTGAGGGTAAATCCACTTGGTAGTCCTTGGTTTCAAAGAGATATAGAAGAGACGATGATTCACCCGCCTGATTCGTATCTGATTCCTAAGGTAAATAATGCGAATGAGATTGCTCAAATCGACGAGCTAATTCGAGAAAACGAAGGCCTCTATGGGCATCCCGTTGGGTCTACGAAGTTGCTGATTCTAGGCACTGAAACCCCACAGGGTTTCCTGAATATCGGTGATCTTGCCGCTAACCCCCGTGTGGACGCGTTGACTTGGGGCGCTGAAGATCTATCTGCCGCTATCGGTTCGAGAGGCAACCGTAATGCCGACGGTAGCTATCTCCCGATTTTCGAACATGCTCGGGTCATGTGTCTCCTAGCTGCGACAGCTTGGGAGAAGCAGCCTCTGGATACAGTTTTTGTTGATTTCAATGACCCTGTAGGTCTGAGATCTGAATGTGCCCAATCAGCAGCTATGGGTTACACCGGCAAGATAACTATTCACCCCAACCAGATAGATATTGTAAATGATTCATTTACCCCGTCCGAGCAGGAGGTCGGCGAAGCTAGAGAGTTGCTGGAATTATTTGCCGAGAAAGAAGCCGAAGGTCTGATGGCGTTCAGCTTCAAAGGACAGATGGTGGATGTCCCTCACCTCACTCGAGCTCAAAAAATTGTTGAAATGGCTGAGGTTTTGGCTGAACTTGGGTAGAGCAACTCGATTATTCGGGTGGTAGACCGCCCGCTGCCCTGGAAATCCGGCGTTGAGCTGTCTTTAGGCTCCGCTCAACTTCGTACAAATCGAGCGCTACAGCCTCCTCGCTGGTACCTAATAGTTCGTCGGCAGCAGTGGTAATCCGGTCACTCAATTCTCGGATAGCCGTTTCCAGCGATGAAAGTTCTGCCCGAGAAACCATACGAGAACCATACAGTCAGGCCTGCGCTTCGCGATATCTACTTCTGTCTGACCTCCAGTCAGCGGTACCCTCAGTAGGGTGCTTCACCGCATTGACCTCAGAGGCCTAGAAGGGCCATTGGATGCTCTGCTTCCGCGTCCCGATTTAGATAGTCAAGTGCCCACCTCGGCTGTCCGAGAAATCATTTCTCAAGTCCGCCAAGGAGGTGATGCCGCAATTCGAAAGCTAACGACGAAGTTCGACCAGGTAGACGTTGGTGCCCCTCGGGTTTCAGATATCGAACTAGAAAAAGCATGGAAATCTCTGGAGCCTGAGTTAGCTGCCGCTCTTGAGTTGGCGTACTCCCGAATTTTGCATTTCCATGAGCAAGAAGCAGGTGCAGCGCACCAAGTGACACAAGCTGAGATCAAGGTGACTAGCTTGTCGCAAGCCGTAGAACGCGCTGGGCTTTATGTGCCGGGCGGGCTTGCTGTTTACCCATCCACAGTTTTGATGACAGCCTTGCCTGCGAAGGCCGCAGGGGTGGAAGAACTCCTTTTGTGTACGCCGCCAAATCCCTCAGGCGAGATAGATCAGATTGTGTTAGCGGCTGCCTATTTGTGCGGTGTCGGAGAGGTTTACAAGATTGGTGGAGTTCAAGCGATAGCCGCCATGGCGTATGGCTCGGAAACTATAAGCCCAGTTGACGTGATCGCAGGTCCAGGCAATATTTGGGTTGCGACTGCAAAGCAGGAGGTGGCGGGCACTGTTGGTATTGCGGCTGCCTTTGCCGGTCCATCCGAGATAGTCGTTGTCGGGGATCAGAGTTGCCCGAGTACTTCGGCGGCAATAGATCTCATTTTGCAGGCGGAACATGGGCCAGGTGGTCGCGCATGGCTAGTTACTTGGAATCAGGCATACGCTGAGGAAGTAGAGGCTGCGATAGAACTCATCCTTGAATCATCCCCACGTCGTTCTGAGACATTGGAAACACTTGTTGAAGACGGTTATGTGTGTCTCGTCGATACGCCGCAGCAAGCAATAGAAGTTGTTAACAAGATCGCGCCGGAACATCTTCAACTCATGTGTGAAGGCGCTAATGCCCTTGTGGGTGAGGTAAGAAATGCCGGTGCAGTTTTTTTGGGTAATTGGGGGCCAGCCTCAATTGGTGATTACCTAGCCGGGCCATCTCATGTTTTACCAACAGCAGGAACAGCACGCTTTAGTGGCGCCTTAACGGTTGACGACTTCCAAAAGCGGATGCACATTGTTGAAGTTTCGAAGTCAGGGTTTGACGCAGTAGCCGACGCGGTTGGCGTACTGGCTCGGGCTGAAGGTTTGTGGGCGCATGCTGCTTCTGTGACTGAGCGTCAACGCTGGATTGAAGAAGGATTGCAGCCATGAAACGGCCGCCTGTGCGTGATGACTTGCAAGCTATGAAGGGTTATCACTCTCCACAACTCGAGGTTGATGTTCGCTTGAATACGAACGAAGCACCTTTCCCTCCGCCCGAGGACTTCGAGAAAGCCTTCTTACAAGAAGTGCAAAAGGTCGACTGGAATAGGTACCCAGATCGACTGACTTGGTCTTTGAGGGAAGACCTGGCAGAACTCCACCAAGTTGAACCTCAACAAGTGTTTGTAGCCAATGGTTCAAACGAAGTGCTGCAGACAATCTGTCTCACATTTGGGGGGCACGGAAGAACAGCCCTGACCTTTGAACCGACCTACGCTATGTATGGACAGATAGCGAGAATCGCTCAATGTAGCGTCGCTAATGCACAACGAGATGAAGCGTTCAGGATCCCGATCGACGTTTTACGGAGAGCAATAGAAGTAGAAGAACCAGACCTGACGTTTCTATGTTCGCCTAATAATCCCACTGGTACGCCGGAGAGTCTCGAGGTGATTCAGACAGCTCTCAGGCTTTCCTCCGGAGCTGTGGTGGTTGACGAGGCGTACGGTCAATTTTCGGACTTCACAGCCCTAGATCTGTTTGGCGCACAAGACGCTTCTGAGTCCCTAATAGTCACAAGGACCTTTTCCAAGACTTGGTCAATGGCAGGTGTTCGCTTGGGTTATTGCGTGGCCTCACCGTGGATGTATGAAGAGTTCGAAAAAGTAGTACTTCCCTATCACTTGGATTCGGTGAAACAAATCGCAGGTCGTGTGGCCCTGCGCTTCCAAGATGAGATGGAGCACCGGGTCACTCAGATATCCGACGAAAGAGATCGGGTTTCCAAAGCCATGGCCGAGTTAGGCGTTGAGGTTTGGCCATCTCAGGCCAACTTCATTTTGTTTAGGACAGCTTGTTGTGATCTGCCCGGACAAGAAGTTTGGAAGCGCCTTCTCGATAGGTCGGTTTTAGTTAGGAATTGTTCAGGTTGGGCCGGATTAACTGATTGCCTGAGGGTGACGATTGGCACTGAACAAGAAAACACTATTTTTCTCGCAGCCCTCCAGGAGGCACTTCAATGACACGTCAAGCGCAACATCGCAGAACAACTAAAGAGACTCAAATTGATTTATCGATCGATGTGGATGGTTCGGGGCAAATTGAGGTGAGTACCGGTCTGCCTTTTTTTGATCACATGATCTCTCAACTCGGCAAGCATTCCAGGTTTGATTTGACCGTTAAGTGTGAAGGTGACATCGATATTGATGCTCACCACACCGTCGAAGATGTCGGTATAGCTTTGGGAGAGGCATTTGCGGAAGCTCTTGGAGATAAACAGGGTGTGCGTAGGTTTGCTTCTATGACCGTTCCCCTTGATGAGGCGGCAGTCGAAGTTGTTCTTGACCTGTCGGGCCGACCCTTCTTGCACTATGAGATCGATCCTCCAGGAGAAAAGATTTTAGGTGACCCTCCGTTTGACCCACAGTTATGCGAGGAGTTCTGGCGCGCCTTCGTGATGGCAGCCGGGATCACCCTGCATTTGGTCTTGATTCGGGGGCGAAATACGCATCATATAATTGAAGCAAGTTTCAAAGGCGCAGCGCGGGCACTGTACGACGCAGTTGTTGTTGCTGACGAGGTCTTGCCCTCGACTAAAGGTGTCTTGTGAGGAGTTTCCGTTGAGAGAGGGCAACGATGCCCCGCTCATTGCCATATTGGATTACGGCATTGGGAATTTGAGGTCGGCACAAAAGGGCTTCGAACGAGTTGGTGCCGAAGTTCATTTGACTTCCGACGCAGGTTTAATAGCTGAGGCCTCGGGCGTGGTTCTTCCAGGAGTGGGACATTTCGGCTCGTGTATGCGCGAACTGAGAGCGGCCAAGCTGGATGAAGTGGCCTATTCGGTAATCGAAGCCGGAGTTCCCTTTCTTGGTATTTGCGTCGGCATGCAAATGCTTTTCGAGGGTTCTGAAGAGGCACCTGGCACCCGAGGTCTGGGAGTTTTACCCGGTCGGGTTCGTCTGCTGCCCAATTCTTTGCCGCGCCCCCAGATGCAATGGAACCGTCTAGATATTCGTCTTCAGGGATCACCGCTCTTAGATGGCATTGAAGATGGCTCCTGGGTGTACTTCGTTCACAGCTATGCGGCAGAGACGGAACCCCATTTGGTTGCAGCAACCTGCGAGTATGGAGTCGAAGTAACTGCAATGGTGGAGCAAGGAACTTTGTGGGCGACTCAGTTCCATCCGGAAAAATCTGGAGAAGTAGGACGGTCTTTTGCGCATAACTTTTATAGGGAGGCGTCAGTCCTGTGACCTTTAGTCTTTATCCAGCGATTGATATACGCGATGGCCGTTGCGTTCGGCTTATACAAGGAGACTACGACCGAGAGATCAGATATGACGCTGACCCTGTTGACGTGGCACTTTCCTTTGAAGAAGCAGGCGCTTCTTGGGTGCACGTCGTCGATCTTGACGCAGCGCGATCTGGTACGTCTCAAAATTTGGTGACAGTTGGTGCTATCGCCGCAGCTGTGAAAATACCGGTGCAAAGTGGCGGAGGGGTGCGCAGCCTAAACGCAGCCCGGGCGTTGTTTGATGCTGGAGTATCGAGGTGTGTGGTTGGGACTGCGGCCGTGGAGGATCCGAGTTTGGTTGAAGAGATTGCAGCAGTTGGACACCGTGTAGCGGTAGGTCTTGATGTTCGGGGCGAGATGGTCGCGACCGAAGGCTGGGAACGCGATAGTGGCATGAGTATCTACCAGTTGTTGCCGAACTTCCAGAATGCTGGAGTTGAGGCTGTAGTTGTTACGCAGATCACTCGTGATGGTATGGGGACTGGGCCAGACATCGCTGGATTGGAGCAAGTAGTTCGAGCGACTTCCCTAGAGGTCGTTGCGAGCGGAGGTGTAGGAACTCTTGAACACATAGCAGAGTTGGCGAAGCTAAGGGTTGATAACCGAGCCCTAGCAGGTGTGATTGTTGGTAAGGCTCTTCATGATGGCGTTATCGACGTTTCAGATGCTGTGAAAGCAGCCAAACAACTATGAAATCAGTGAGGGTAATTCCGTGCCTAGACGTAGATCAGGGGCGTGTGGTTAAGGGGGTTAACTTTGTGGGGTTGAGAGACGCTGGAGATCCGGTCGAGTTAGCAGCCCGTTATGATGCCGACGGCGCTGATGAAGTCGTGTTTTTGGATATAACAGCTAGCTCAGATGACCGCGAAACAATCGTCGAACTAGCTAGGAAAGTGGCTGAAGAGGTCTACATTCCTTTCACCATCGGCGGGGGTGTTAGATCAGTTGATGATGCTCGCCGACTGCTTAGGGCCGGAGCGGACAAAGTTTCGGTGAACTCCGCCGCGGTTGCTCATCCGAGTTTGGTCGCAGAGTTGGCAGATGCATTTGGTAGCCAGTGCGTGGTAGTTGCAATCGATGCAAAGTCCAATGGGAACAAGACTTGGAATGTGTACGTTAATGGCGGAAGAAATGACACAGCTCTAGATGTCGTCGATTGGGCTGGAGAGATCGCGAACCTTGGGGCCGGTGAGATTCTTCTAACGTCGATGGATGGAGATGGAACTCGCAACGGTTACGACCTCGATTTAACGCAAGCGGTTGTCAATGCTGTGCAAATTCCGGTCATCGCGAGCGGTGGTGTTGGAGAGCTAGCTCATTTAGTTAGCGGCGCCGTAGACGGCGGAGCTGACGCCGTCCTTGCTGCTTCTATTTTTCATTTTGGCAAACATACGGTTAGAGAAGCAAAAGAAGCCTTGCTGGCCGCTGGAGTGACCGTTCGACCACCGACCGAGTAACGGTAGAAGCATTTTTTCGGTTAGTTTCAAGAGATGACGTACCCCGGAAAGTATGCCGAAGTAGCGCCTAACCGCCTTGCAGTTGTCATGGCCAGAACGGGCGACTCTCTGTCGTATCAAGAGCTCGAACATCGATCTTGTCGATTCGCTCAAATGATGTGGGATGCTGGGCTACGACCGGGAGATCATGTGGCGATCTTCTCAGATAATCACATCCGGTATTTTGAGGCTTATTGGGCAGCAATGCGCAGTGGTCTCTACTTCACTACGGTAAATCGGTTCCTAACCGCAGAAGAAGCTGCCTACATCGTTGAAGATTGCGGCGCACAAGTGTTAGTAGCTAGTCAAGCAGTTCGTGACGTTGCGGTTGAGATGTTGCCGGCGATACCTAATTGCGCAGTGAGACTAATGTTCGATGGCGCAGCCGAAGGCTACGAAAACTTCGAATCCGTAGTTAATGAGTACCCATCGGAACCGCTTGACGATGAACCCAAAGGTTCGTTGATGCTCTATAGCTCTGGTACTACTGGCAAACCGAAGGGAATTAAGCGGCCTCTGGACGGATCGAAGATAACGGACCCTGACCTCATTGGCGCAGGTTTGGTCGGTGGAATTTTTGGCATTAATGATGAGTCGGTTTATCTGTCTCCTGCCCCGCTATATCACTCAGCGCCCCTTGGCTTCACTACAGGGACGCAATCTGTTGGCGGCACAGTGGTGGTTTTAGAAAAGTTTGACCCGCTAGAAGCGCTAGAAGCTATAGAGCGTTACAGCGTGACCCATTCGCAATGGGTACCGACAATGTTTACGCGGATGCTGAAACTGAGTGAAGAAGAACGAAACAGGTGGAACCTGTCAACTCACAAGCTGGCTATTCACGCGGCCGCTCCATGTCCAGTGGAAATAAAAAAGCAAATGTTTGAATGGTGGGGTCCCATCTTGCATGAATATTACGCAGGAACGGAACTCAATGGGTTCTGTTACGTCGGGCCCGAGGACTGGATCTCCCACCCAGGAACGGTTGGAAAGCCCCTAATTGGGTCGCTGCATATTTGTGACGAGGATGGTGTCGAATTACCTGCTGGGGAAGCAGGATTAATCTACTTTGAGCGCGAAGAGCAAACCTTTGAGTACCACCAGGCTCCAGACAAAACAAAAAGTTCCCAGCACCCAAATAATGCCTTATGGACGACACTTGGCGATGTGGGACGTGTAGATGATGACGGGTTCTTGTATCTGACAGACCGGAAGGCCTTTATGATCATCTCAGGGGGCGTGAATATCTACCCTCAAGAGATTGAAGACCGACTCATCCTCCACCCGGAAGTGGCCGACGTTGCTGTTTTTGGTGTTCCGAACGAAGATTTCGGTGAGGAGGTAAAAGCTGTAGTGCAACCAGTACAGGGCGTAAACGCCGACGAACATTTAGCGAGACGACTAGATGAATATGCGAAAGAACATATTGCTGGATATAAAATCCCACGATCTATCGACTTTCGTGAGGAACTTCCGCGCCTCCCTACTGGAAAGCTCTATAAGAGAGTGCTGCGTGACGAGTACTGGGGCGAAATTGGCGATTCTGAAGGAAACGTATCGCCTATTGAACAAATAACAGAGTCATCTTGAGTGCTGCGGAAACCTATCGCAAAGACTCGAAGTTGAGACTCGGCGCAGATCTATATGCAAATTTAGACAGGTGTTTGGGTTTAGTCAGCTAACTGGAATAAGGAAATAATGTCAGTTTATTTTGTGGTGCAAGAAGAAGTTAAAGACCAAGCAGGCCTCGACGCCTATATGGAGGCGGCAAAGACGTCAACGCTTGGTCGTGGTCGAGCGTTAGTAGTTGACAACGATGTCGCCCCGGTGGAGGGCAACTGGCATGGCTCCCGATTGGTCATTCTCGAATTTGAAGACGAAGCGGCATTCACTGAGTGGTACAACTCACCTGAGTACCAGAATGCTTTGCCGTTACGACTGGCAGCAACTGACTCTCGTGGAGCACTGGTTAAGGGATTGGGCTAAGAAGTCGACGATGCTTGTATACGACGGAGACTGCGTTTTTTGTTGTAGGTGCGCTCGGTGGGTGGCTAAGCGCTCTGACATCGATCTACTTGCCGATGGCGAAGCAGATTTAGAGGCCCTCGGCCTGACTGTTGCAGACACAAAACGCTTTGTTTGGTGGGTTGACGGCGATGTAAAGCTTTCTGGGCATCTTGCGATCGGAAAGGTCCTCCGGTCACTCGGCGGCGGTTGGATGTTGTTAGGTGCTGCCATGAAGGTGCCGCCTGTGTCGTTGCTTGCGGCATTGATCTATAGATTGGTGGCGGCTAATAGACATCGTTTTGGGGGAGGGTGCAGCTAGCTGACGTGGCCCGTATATTTCACTAGTTTTCTTTGCCGCTAGTCCTGGTTGATGATCTCGCTGATGAAAGAGCTTGCTCGCTCAGTCACTGGTTGTGTTACTCCTAAAAAGAAGTGATCGGCTTGAGCGACCTTTTCTACGGTGGTGGCGACCCAAGGTTCACAAATTGCGTGAGCGTCAGAAATAGATCGGAACTGATCATTCTCTGGGACCAGGAGAAGAGTGGGTCGCTGATCCTTACCCGCCTTCATTTCCTTAGGCTCAAGCAACGCCAAAGGTGACGCTATTCCAATCCAGCCGGCAAGATCAGAGTCATCGGCGGAGAGTGAAACATCTGCCCCGAATGAGTATCCAATTGAGAACACAGGAACGGCATCAGATAGTTGCGAAGCAAAAGCGAAGGCTGCTTGGCTGTCCAATATTTCCAGGCGCCCGTCCCCGTGGCCGCCCTCTGAATTTCCGACGCCCCGAAAGTTGTACCTTAAGGTTCCGATTGCATCTAACGGTAATGAATCGAAAAGTGCCTGAACAACGTTATTGTTCATCGCCCCGCCGTACAGAGGGTGTGGGTGAGATAGGACTGCGATAGCTCGAATATTGCTACTCAGTCGGTATTCGGCCTCGATAGTTACACCGTCACTAGTTTGGAAATTTGTTATTTGAGCCGATCCGGGGTCCGCGTTCATGTCTGAAAACGGTACCGTGCCATCGTGGCAGAAGAACCAAATGACGTAGCTACAGACCAAAATCAGAAACGCCCGATCAAAATGCTTCACGATCGGATCCTTGTGAGGATGCCGGATGACGAAGCTGAGCGCCGCAGTAGCGGTGGGATTCTGATTCCGGCTACAGCCCAGCAACAGAAGCGTTTAGTTTGGGGTGAGGTCGTGGGGGCCGGGCCTAACGTCAGAAGTGCTGAGGAAGGTGACCAGGTTTTGTTTAGCCCCGAGGACCGTTTTGAAGTAGAAGTTCACGGTGACGATTTTTTGATCCTGCGTGAACGCGACGTTCACGCGATAGCAGCTCCACGGGTCGAACCCGGAAGTACAGGTCTATACCTTTAACAAAGGGGACCCTTGTGTCCAATGGTGACCAAGAGAGTTATACAACGCAAGGCGGAATAAAAATCCGAGTAGATGTAGCTGCTATCGAGCCAGAGGCGGCTATCGAAGATCTTATTGACCGGCTGGATTCAGCCCGGGGAGTACTGCTGTCTTCAAGCTACGAGTACCCGGGGCGGTACACGCGTTGGGATATGGGTTTTGTTGATCCGCCCCTAGCTGTGAGTAGCAATGATGAGGAAGTTAAGTTTGAGGCGCTGAATGCCCGTGGAGAGGTTCTATTAAGTCCCGTTCGTCTAGCTGTGGAGGAACTCGAATTCGCTTCGATTATTGAAGATGGCGATGGGCGTATTGTTTGCCGAATAGAGAGAGGAACTGAACGGTTCGAAGAAGAAGAGCGAAGCCGCCAACCTTCTTCATTCGCCGTCATCAGGACCATTGTCGATTTGTTTTTGGGCTCTGATGAACATTTAGGACTTTATGGAGCCTTTGGTTACGACCTAGCATTTCAGTTTGAACCCATCGAGCTCAAACTGGTTCGCCCAGGAGACCAACGAGACATGGTTTTGTATGTCCCCGATGAAATTATTGTCGTGGATCACCAAGGGGGTATAGCGGAGCGTCGTCGATACGATTTTTCCTATGCCGGTTTAGATACCGCTGATATAAGTCGAGCAGGTTCGCGGGAGCCTTATCAGCCGGACTTAGACCTTACGTCCATACGTGACCATGAGAGCGGCGAATATGCTGGGGTTGTTGATTTAGCCCGTGAGTATTTTGCTCGCGGTGACTTGTTCGAAGTGGTGTCGAGCCAAACGTTCATAGAACCATCTCCGGAGCCACCGTCAGAACTCTTTCGGCGCCTCAAGGAACAGAATCCTTCTCCTTACGGATTTCTGATCAACCTTGGTAAATCTGAATGGCTAGTTGGTGCCTCCCCAGAGATGTATGTGCGTGTTGAGGGCGACAGAGTCGAGACCTGTCCTATTTCAGGGACTATTGCAAGAGGGCAAGACCCGCTAGACGATGCATCTCAGATTCTTGCTTTGCTTAACTCTGAAAAAGATGAGTCTGAACTGACGATGTGTACCGATGTGGATCGAAACGATAAGAGCAGAATATGCATCCCAGGATCGGTCAAAGTTATAGGACGACGTCAGATTGAAATGTACTCGCGCTTGATTCATACAGTCGATCATGTGGAAGGAAGGCTTCGCCCCGAGTTTGATGCCCTTGACGCATTTCTTGCCCACACATGGGCAGTGACAGTTACAGGTGCTCCAAAGACCGCAGCGATGATGTTCCTTGAGAATCATGAGAAGAGCCCAAGAGCCTGGTACGGCGGAGCCATTGGGAAAGTCGGGTTTGACGGTGGTCTCAATACCGGACTTACGCTTAGGACGATAAGAATTAAGGATGGTCACGCAGAGGTTCGAGTCGGCGCCACGTTGTTGTGGGACTCTGACCCCGTAGCCGAAGAAGAAGAGACTGAATTGAAGGCGTCAGCTTTCTTGGATGCACTGAGGTTGCCTCGGCGAATCGCCGACTCTCAGGTGTTGCCAGTGGTGGAAGAAACCAAAAAAGTGTTGCTGGTAGATCACATGGATTCTTTTGTGCACACTTTAGGAAATTACCTTCGGCAAACTGGCGCCGACGTTGTTACACAACGATCAGGCTTTCCGTTAGAAGACCTCTCGCTTCGACGACCCGACATGTTGGTCTTGTCCCCAGGGCCAGGGAACCCCTCAGACTTTCAAATCTCAGCAACAATTGAAGCTGCGCTAGCGCTAGAAATTCCCATCTTCGGTGTTTGTTTAGGGCTTCAAGCAGTCGTTGAATTTTTTGGGGGAACGCTCAGTCAATTGAGAACACCTATGCATGGAAAAGCTTCATCAGTTCAGGTTCTTGGCGGCCATTTATTTAACGGTCTCCCGTCAGACTTCAGAGCAGGTCGTTACCACTCGCTCTACGTGCAAGAAGAGATGATTCCGGACTGTTTGGAGGTCACCGCTGTCAGCGCCGACGACGAAGTGGTTATGGCTGTTGAACATAAATCGTTGCCGATAAGCGCGGTGCAGTTTCATCCCGAATCGATAATGTCTTTCGATGACGAGATCGGACTGCGATTAATACGCAATGCGGTCCAAATTTTAACGGAGCAGACGTGACCTTTCGAACTTACTCAATGAAAAGAGACGTTCTGATGGCAGAAGGGCCAGATGCTGAGGCCTACCTGCATGGGCAAATTTCACAAGACGTTGATGACATGTCAGACGGAGAATCCCGGCTTTCATTTCTTCTGGAACCGAAGGGCAATATCGAGAGTTGTTTTAGGATCACACGTTTGGAGCAAGATCATTATGTGCTAGATACCGAATTCGGTCATGGAGAGCTTCTCCAGTCCTCGCTTGAGCGCTTTAAACTTCGGTCCAAGGTGGATTTCATTTTTCATCAGTGGAAGATGGTCTCGATTTTTGGTGAAACTCAACCAGCGAATATTGAGCCGGGGGTGCTAGCGCTGCAGTCCTCTTGGGTGGGAGTGCAATACCTAGACCTTCTAGGAGATGATCCACTACTCGAACTTTCTGAGTGTGACCACGATGAGTATCAGAGTCTTCGTTATCGCTATGGCTTGCCGGTGATCGGCAAAGAATTCCAAGTCGGCGCGATCCCCAATGAAACTGACTTGTTGAACTTGGCCGTTTCGTTCGATAAGGGTTGCTATCGCGGGCAAGAGTTGGTGGAACGAATTGATTCCCGTAAAGGGGGACGAAAGTTGCTCCGACGTATTCGCAGTGATGTAGCGATGTCGATTAACGAGGGGCTCTTTGAGGGTGACCAGAAAGTCGGAGAGGTTTTGGCGATCGCGTCAATTCCTGACTATTTCGGTTTTGCTTCTATTAGGGGCGAAGTGGAAGAGCTAACGACCGAAGCCGGCGAAACCGTGGAGTATGGGTCGCTTAGCGAGGTTCTCTAATAGCAAATCCTCCGGGGACCTGACTCCGAGTAACATCTCTGAGTAGCTTAAGATGTTCGCAGAATGCGAGCCGGCTCAACTGGGAGAAACGACTGTGGCTAAGACTGCATTGCTAGCAAAACTGACTGCGAAGGAAGGACAGCGTGATGCTTTACTCGCGGTAATCGCCGACCTGGGAATGCGAAATGTGTCCGGAGAACCTGGCACCGAGATCTACGCCGCCCACAAGGATGCAAACGACGAGAATGTTGTTTGGTTCTACGAGATGTATTCAGATGGTGATGCTTTAGCGTCGCACGGTGGATCGGATGGAATGAAGGAATTTGGTCGTGCTACCGGCGAATTTATGGCTGGCCGAGCGGAGTTGTTTTTTCTCGAGCCTGTGTGCGCCAAAGGTATTGACCTCTGAGTAACGTGAGGCAAATTAGAACGAGCCGCACTTTGGAAAGCACCTCAGCATGGCTGTAGGTGGAGGCACATATCTAGATCGGATCGTCGCTGAGCATAGAGCCCGTTCGTTAGCCGACCAACGACCTCTTCAAGACCTACTTGAACAAGCTTTGGGGTGTTCCGAGCCGCGTGGGTTTGCGGATGCCTTAAAGACTCCTGGGTTAAGCGTGATAGCAGAAATCAAAAGGCGATCTCCATCGAAAGGGGACCTTTTTGCCGACCTAGAGCCCGCAGTTCTGGCTAAGCAGTACATGAGTGGAGGGGCGGCGTGCCTTTCGGTTCTCACAGACGCACCAAATTTTGGAGGTTCGAGTCAGGATCTGAAAGAAGCTCGATCAGCTGTAGATCTGCCGGTATTAAGAAAGGACTTCACAGTACAAGAGCGTGACGTAGTCGATGCTCGTCTGATGGGTGCTGATTGCGTGTTATTGATTGTCGCTGCTCTCTCCGATACTGAGCTTGTCACTTTGTTCGAGTTGACTCGGAGCTTAGGTATGGATGCCTTGGTCGAAGTCCATGATGAAAACGAGTTGGAGGCTGCTTTGAGAATTGGAGCAGACCTTATTGGTGTAAATCAGCGTGACTTATTTACATTTGAGGTTGACCACGAACGCGCTCAGCGGATTGCAGGGCTCATTCCCAAGGGGATAGTAGGAGTTGCCGAATCAGGAGTTCGAGATACTGCTGACGCGAGGGTTTTGTATGAAGTTGGTTACTCGGCGGTCCTGGTCGGAGAAACTTTGGTTTTGAGCGCTGATCCATCCGCTGCCGTGTCTTCCCTGAGAGTTGATAGCTGATGTTCGTCAAGGTTTGCGGCATCACTACAGAGGAAGATGCGCTAGTGGCGATCGGAATGGGCGCAGACGCTTTGGGCTTCAACTTTGTTCCGGGATCGTCTCGACAAGTTCGTCCATCTGTTGCAAGAGATATTGTTCGACGTTTGCCGGGTGGTGTAATGACAGTAGGGATCTTTAGGGACGAATTGAAAGAAACTGTCGTTGAAACAGTCCACGAAGCTGGATTACAGGCTGCTCAGCTACATGGCCGAGAGTCGCCTGAAGATAGTTCGTGGATTGCAGAACGAGTTCCTTACCTGATTAAGGTGTTTGTCGCAGGGGATCCGGCCATCGATGACCTTGAGCGATACTCAGCCACTGCTGTGTTAGTAGATGCCCATGAGCCAGGTTCGGGTGAGGTCTTCGATTGGTCGATACTTGATGGGCGGGAACGGGGACGACCATTGATATTGGCGGGCGGACTGAATCCTCAGAATGTGGCGCAGGCTGTGAGCGTGGTTAAGCCTTGGGGTGTCGACGTGGCGAGTGGGGTTGAGGCGTCACCGGGTGTTAAAGACCCTGTGAAAGTCCGAGAATTTATCCTGAATGCCCGAGATTCGAGTGCCTCGCTAGAACAGACCGATGAATTTTTTGACCCTGATGCTCCGAGGCCATACGACTGGCGCGACGAGTGGTGAGCTAGGGGTTCGCGCCGATAGGTTGGTCGCATGGTGATGATCGATCCAACTAAAGAAGGGCGTTTCGGCGAATTTGGTGGACGTTTTGTTCCCGAAACTCTCATTCCAGCCTGTGAAGAGTTAGAAGAGGCATTTCGTGACGCGTGGGCAGACCCGCTCTTTATCGAAGAATTTCACCGAATTCTTATTGATTATGGAGGTCGACCTTCGCCGCTGACAGAGTGCTACAGACTGTCAGAGCAATTAGGGGTCAGAATCCTGTTGAAGCGTGAAGATTTGAACCACACCGGTTCACACAAAATCAACAACGTGATAGGTCAAGCTCTACTTGCACGTCGAATGGGGAAATCGCGGCTGGTCGCTGAAACTGGTGCCGGTCAACATGGAGTAGCTACCGCAACTGCAGCGGCCTTGTTTGATATGGAATGCAAGGTCTATATGGGGCAGGTTGACGTAGACCGACAGGAACTAAATGTTTTTAGGATGAATCTGCTAGGAGCAGAGGTCGAAGCTGTTTCGTCCGGTAGCAGAACCCTCAAAGATGCTGTGAATGAAGCGCTTCGTGATTGGGTAGGGACCGTCGAAAATACCCACTACTGCCTAGGCTCGGTAATGGGTCCGCATCCCTATCCGTGGATGGTTCGAACTTTCCATCATGTGATTGGCGATGAGGCTCATGAACAATGTTTGAAACTAATGGAGAGAGTCCCGGATGTTGTTGTCGCATGCGTAGGTGGAGGAAGTAACGCAGCAGGGATTTTCTCTGGTTTTGCGGGTACTGAAGCACGTTTGGTGGGAGTCGAACCGGCTGGCGGAGCAGCCGTCGGACGGGGCGTTCCTGGTGTTGTCCATGGTATGTCTTCTTACCTCATGCAAGACGAAGTCGGTCAGGTCCAAGAAGCGGAGTCTATTTCGGCTGGGCTTGATTATCCCGGGGTTGGACCAGAGCATGCATATTTGTCATCTGTCGGTAGAGCTGAATATCCGTCGGTAACGGACCAAGAAGTAATTGAAGCATTTCAGCTTCTATGTAAAACCGAGGGGATTATTCCGGCTCTTGAATCAGCTCACGCTTTGGCCTGGGTTGTCAGAGAAGCGGAAACTTTACGAGACCAAGTTGTCCTTCTGAATCTTTCCGGGCGTGGCGATAAAGACGTCGACCAGATGATGGAAGTATTGGGAACGGACAACGATCAGTGAACCTGAAATCTGATGTAGGACGGATGGAGACGTCTCTTCGGGCTAAGAGAGATGGAGGGGGCAAACTCTTAGTTGCCTACGTCACGGGTGGATTTGAGGGATGGGAAACAGCAGTAGAAGCTGCTGCTGCTGCTGGAGCAGATGCTATTGAAATAGGAATACCATTTTCGGACCCTGTTATGGACGGACCTGTAATCCAAGAGGCGAGCGAAATAGCCCTAGCTGCTGGATCTACTCCCGCCTCGATCTTGGCTGCTGTCCCGAACCTAGATACAGGTATCCCGCACGCAGTCATGACTTATTACAACCTTGCCCACAATCCGGGCCATGAAAGATTCGCGGCGACCTTGGCGGATTCGGGTGTAGACGCGGCCATTTTGCCTGACCTTCCGTTTGTCGAGTCGGGACCGTGGCGGGAAGCTGCCGCCGAGGTGGGAATAGAGACAATTCTTCTGGCGGCGCCGACAACGCCAGACGCAAGACTTCCAGAACTGTGCGCTGCCTCTGCAGGATTTGTATATGCCGTCGGGCTCCTCGGAGTGACTGGAGAGAGATCAACTCTTGCGTCGACGGCAACCGAAATAGCCCACAGGTGCAAAACCGTCACAGATAAGCCGGTGTTGACCGGCGTCGGCATCGGCTCGCCGGAACAAGCAGTGGAGGCGAGCGAGGTAGCCGACGGTGTAATTATCGGATCAGCTGTCGTCCGTCAGCTTTTAGACGGCCACGGTGCTGAAGGGGTAGGTGAACTAGTGGCCTCATATCGGACGGCTCTCGATGCCGGGTGAAACTAGCCGTCTATGGTAGGCCGGATTGTCGATGATTGTGAGTTGTGCGAAGCAGCACGATTTACCCACTGGTACTACGAAGATGACGTCTGCTGGGTAGCTGATTGTGAAGCCTGTTCAACACCCATGGTCGTGTGGAAATCGCATGGCACGAATCCGTCTGAAGAAAATATTAGTTGGATGCTTGAACGTCTCAAAGAGGCGGGAATTGAGAGGTTCGGGCCGGAAGTTGGAAGCATTGATCGGACAATGAGGCAGGTCCCCGAGCATTTCCATGCCCATTTACGTGATCCACAATGGCTGTCTCGTCGGTGGACTGAAAAACCAAGTAAGTACTCAGGCGTCGGCGGAAATCGGACACTTCTTAAGTGAAGTACCTCAGTCTCAGTTGTTTGTTAGGCCTTCTCTGCGCACTGTGCTTTGCTTGCGGAGACAACACAGACTGGGTCTCGAAAGGACCTACCAATGAGGTTTACTCTGAGGATCTCTTACTTCTAGGTAAAGAGGTTTACTCAGACACGTGCTCTACTTGTCATGGAGCTGATGGTTCAGGCAGTTTCGGCCCTGCTTTGCTGGGGAAAGGCCACAAATATACTTACCAAAACCATCGAACTCTTATCGAACGAGGTAGGCGGTCTATGCCGGGCTTTGGAGCCAGTCTCACCGACCGGGAAATCGAGGCAGTCCTGGCACATATTCGTGTGGGCTTCTTTAGTGATTGAGGCAATCATTTATTCGGATGAAGCGGGATAGCAGCTTCGTGGCTCGCTATCTTGTCTAGATGCTTGAGCCTGGCGACAGAGCACCCACCTTTACCCTTTATGACCAGAATCAATTTAAATGGCGACTGACGGAACAACGAAGTTCACGAGTAGTCGTGTTCTTCTACCCCAAAGCGAATACGACCGGATGTACCGAGCAAGCTACTGGATTGCGAGATTTACTGCCGGTCATACCTGATGTAGTGATCGTAGGTATAAGCGCCGATCCTCCTGATAAACAGTTTGGGTGGGATGAGAAACACAACCTAGGTTTCCCCCTGCTTTCAGACCCCGAATACAAAATTGCTAAGAAGTATGGTGTCTTTGGACCTAAGAAACTTTACGGTCGCGAATATCAAGGAGTGACCCGTTCTATGTTTTTGATTTCACCCGTTGGTCGGGTCGAAAAGGTTTGGTGGAAAGTGTCTCCGAAAGCGACGCCAATCGAACTTATGTCAGCGTTGGAGGATATCGGTGAGTAGTTATCCGCACCCAAGTGACTTATTGCCTCACAGACCTCCTTTTTTGTTATGTGACGAGATCGTTGATTTGAAGCCTGGAGTGTCATGCACGGCGCTATGGCATCTCAGTGGGAATGAGAGCTTCTTTGCAGGCCATTTCCCTGGTCGCCCAACCTTACCGGGAGTCCTCATCGTTGAATCGCTTGCCCAAACGGCTGGCTTAGCAGCGCTTAGTGCCGACGAGTTCGCAGGAAAACTGCCTTTGTTTGGAGGAATCGACAAAGCTCGCTTCCGGCGGCAAGTGGTTCCGGGTGAAACAGTGACCCTCACAGCACATCTGGGAAAGATGTCGCGAATGGCTGGCAAAGCGACTGGCGAAGCCTCTGTGGGTGGCGAAGTGGCATGTAAAGCAGAAATGATGTTTATTATCGCTAATGCTGCGGATCTATAGCTTCGGGTAGTGACAGTGAGCGAGTGGTTGAAGGCAACTTGGACTCGTCAGCACCAACGCGATGGCTTTTTGCTTGGGTTAGCGGTAGGCATATTTGGGATCACATTTGGGGTTCTTTCTATCTCCGCAGGATTAGCTGAGTGGCAGGCAGTCGCAATGTCCCTGTTTATGTTCACTGGAGCATCACAGTTCGCTGCTGTTGGAGTAATCGACGCAGGAGGTAACCCGGTTTCGGCCCTTGGGACTGCGCTGCTCTTGGCAGCACGCAACGGTGCTTATGCGCTGTCAGTGGGCAAGATTATGCCACCTGGAAAAGGCAGGAAGCTACTTGCTGCACAGCTAGTAATTGACGAGAGCAGCGCAATGGCTCAAGCTCAGCCAACTCTCAGAGAGGCTCAAGAAGCATTCTGGACAACGGGGTTATCGGTTTTCGTCTTTTGGAATTTAGGAACTCTTATTGGTGTGCTAGTTGGCGGGATTATTGGTGATCCAATGGTCTGGGGTCTTGATGCAGCCTTTCCTGCAGCGTTCTTTGCGTTGTTGCTGCCTCATTTAAACAAGCGCGAGAAACGCAGGTCGGCTTTCATTGGGGCCGCAATCGCTATGGTTGCCATCCCCGTTTTGCCTTCCGGTCTTCCAGTGGTTCTAGCGGGTTTTGGCGCAGTAGTAGGGGCGAGAGCTAGAACGAAGAGACAGGGTCAAAACTGATGACGTGGTGGTTGCTTGCGGGGCTACTAATAGGGTGCTATTTCTTCAAAGTTGCCGGACTTTTTGTGGCGGAAAATTCTCGTCTCTCGCCCTGGGCAGACAGGTTTCTCAGTTGTTTGACGCCCGCTGTCTTGTCTGGCTTGATAATTGTCCAGACATTTGATTTTGGTGGTGAATTGGCGATGGGTGCGCTCACTGTTGGAGTAGCAACTGGAGCCGCTGCGGCCTTATTGAAAGCTCCGCTAGCAGTTGTATTGGTGGTGGCCTCTGCAACCACAGCTGTTACTCGGTTGTTTTGAACTTCTGTTAGTTAACGGGGGCTAGAACAATAGAGCCGTTGTGGCCGCCGAAACCGAATGAGTTCGACATTGAAGGCCCTGGTTCCCATTCCAAACCGCTACCAGTAACGATATTAAAACCAGCCATTTCGGGGTCCCGATTCACGAAGCCAGCAGTAGGTGGTATCTGTTTGTGAAGGAATGACAATAGAACAGCCGTGGCTTCAATTGCTCCGGCTGCACCAAGAGCGTGTCCGGTTACTCCCTTAGTTGAAGTCACCGGCGGACCATCCTCGCCAAACAGTTTCGATAATGCTTCTGCCTCGGCTGCATCGTTCAACGGTGTGGAAGTCCCATGAGCGTTGACTGAGGCGATATCGGTGCTCGCCAGCCCAGAGTCTTCTATGGCTAGCTGCATGCAGCGAAGGGCGCCATCGCCGCCGGGAGCCGGTGCGGTTATGTGGTGTGCGTCAGCGGTCGATCCGGATCCAAGGACCTCTCCATAGATATTGGCTCCTCTAGATTGCGCCGAACTCATCTCTTCTAGAACCAAAGTTGCAGAACCTTCGGTCATCATGAAGCCATCTCTATCTTTGTCAAAAGGCTTTGACTGGCCAGAAGAAGATAATGCTGTCATGTTTTGAAAGCCAGCCATGCCAACGGGCGACATAACAGACTCAGTTCCTCCGGAGACCACGACGTCCGCGTAGCCCATTTGGATTAAACGTGTTGCGTAACCAATTGCATGTGTGCTTGCAGCGCAAGCGGTGGTGATCGTCTCATTAGGGCCCTGCAGTCCGAAACGCATAGAGATGGCTGCGCCTGGAGCGTTGGGCATGATCATCGGAACCATAAATGGAGAAACTCGGCGCTCTCCCTTCCGATCATGAACAAGAACCTGTTCCTCGAAGGTTTGAAGTCCCCCAACTCCGGTTGCGTAGATGACACCGCATCGAGCAGGGTCGGAGCTGAGCTCGCCGGCATCCTCAAGCGCCATGGCAGCGGTTGCGGTGGCCATCTGCTGAGAACGGTCGGCCCGGCGGGCTTCTTTAGGGTTGTCGTAATAGGGGAGTGGGTCGAAATCGTGGACCCGGCGCTCACCTTCAGGCGCCGCCGAATTCAAGCCGTGCCAGAAAGCTTCGAGACCGGTGCCAGCGCAGGAAACGACCCCGAGGCCGACAATAGCTACCCTGCGCCGATCACTCACAGTTTCGACTCAACAAGAGTTACAGCGTCGCCCACGGTGGCTACGTCAGATAGCTCTTCTTCTTCGACAGTAATGTCGAACTCTTCTTCAAGAGCCATTACTAGCTCAACCAAGTCGAGGCTATCCGCGTCAAGATCATCGGCAAAGTTTGCTTCGGGGGTTACAGCGGATGCGTCTACTGCGAGTACCTCCACGGCACATTTTTTGAATCGCTCGAAGTTGTCACTCATTGAGGTGTTCCTTGTGTGATTGGACAATGCGAAGTGTAGATGAATTGAGTCAGTGGCCCATGCCAAGTCCGCCATCAATTGGGATTACAGCGCCCGTTACATAAGCAGCTGATTCCGAAGCAAGAAAGGCGATCATCTCGGCAATTTCGTTTGGCAGCGCAGCTCGGCCCAATGGAACCTGGTCCTTAATAGCGTCTTGTTGCTCCTCAGTCAGAGAAGCAAACATTTCTGTCTCCACTGGACCCGGAGATACGACATTTGCGGTGATATTTCGAGAACCTAATTCTCTCGCCATAGATCTGGCCATACCGATGAGCCCAGCTTTACTTGCCGCGTAGTTGACCTGGCCGGCTGACCCTAAGAGACCCACTACCGAGGAAACGAAAATCAGACGTCCCCAGCGAGCTCTGAGCATGGCTCGAGCTGCTCTTCGAGCCATGCGGTAAGACCCTGTCAAGTTGGTGTCTATAACGTCGGCGAAATCCTCATCAGACATGCGTAAAAGAAGTTGGTCACGGGTGATCCCAGCGTTGGCGATCAGCACTTCTACCGAGCCAAGGTGGGACTCGATTGACTCGAATGCTGTCTCGATGGCTTCTGAGTCTGTTTGGTCACAAGCGATTGACAAGATTCGGTCGTCGAAAGGTTCGGAACTTCGAGACGTAACAGCGACTCTGTGTCCCCGGTCGGCTAGCAATTGCGCTGAGGCTAGACCGATACCTCTGTTGCCTCCCGTGATAAGGATGGTCTTTGCCTCCGTCATACTCCATCCCAAGTCATGACGGCGGCGGCCGAAGTCATGCCCGCCCCAAAGCCAACGAGAAGAAGGTTGTCTCCCTGTTTGACTCGGCCTTGAGACCATGCATCTTCTAGAGCTAGTGGTATTGACGCAGAAGAAGTGTTGCCGGTTCTATGGATCACCATAGAGGTCTTCTCGTATGGAATTCCCAGACGCTTGCATGACGCCTCGACTATGCGCACATTCGCTTGATGAGGAACTACAAGGTCTATGTCGTTGGGAGTGAGATTTGCCATCTCGAGGGACCGGTTAGCTGCGTTCTCCATAGCTAGTACCGCATTTTTGAAGATCACTTTTCCCGCCATCTCGATTTTTCCGTCAAAATCGCAAAACAGCGCATCTTCTAATGCCCCGTTGCTGTCGACATGCCAACCATGCAGATCTCCTGGGCCATCGGTTTTTTCGATGACTGCCGCACCTGCTCCGTCTGCAAAGAGTATGCAGGTGGTTCGATCAGTCCAGTCAGTAATTCGTGACAGAGTTTCAGCTCCTATCACTAATATTCGGTTGTGGCCCATTTGGATGAAGCCATGGGCGGCTATCAGGGCATACACGAATCCGGAACACGCAGCATTCAGATCCATAGCTCCACAACTCAGTCCGAGGAGTTCTTGAACAGTTGAAGCCGTGGCTGGCACTTGACGGTCTGGGCTAGTCGTAGCGAGGATGAGTAGGTCGATAGTTGAGGGATCAATACCTGACCGATCAATAGCCATTTGTGCAGCTTCGGCAGCGAGACCTGCGGTAGTTCCACCTATTCGACGTTCATGTACTCCGGAACGGTCGACAATCCACTGATGGTCGGTGTCTACCATCTGTTCTAGGTCATGGTTGGTGACTACTTTGTCTGGCAATGCAGTTCCGATAGAGAGCATTCGGGCACCGGCTGTAAGTTTTGAAGTCATTGCTGGTTACTCACCTCGTCCGTAGCCATGCAATCGGCTGTCTGGCTGTTACCCGCTCGCTCTCCAACGCCATGAATTCCATGAGAATCCCGGCGAAAGGGGAGCGTACTTCCTCTTCAGCTACCCATCCCACCACATCGCCCACATTAACTGGTTGTTTGTCGCTCAGATCTGGTTTGGGAACGAAGACTCCAGCGCAAGGGCTGACAACCAAGCGTTCAGTTACATATAGGTGTTCCCCAGCTCCATTGTCGGTTTGCCCCAAAGACCCTAGGTCGGTGACGGCGGCCAAGAGAGTGTCTACATCTTGTGGTGTCGCCACTGACAACGTATTTGCGTCTTTTAGCGTGCGTTTAGCCATGCCTGTGAGGACAGTGCCAGGGCCCAGTTCGACGAATGTCGAGCAACCCATTTCTTGGAGCCCATAGAGAGTTTGTCTCCACTGAACGGGACTACAGAGTTGGCTCGCTAAAAGTTGGGGCCACTCTTCAGCTTCTGTTCGAGCTGAGGCGTCGACGTTCGCTATTACTGGTATTGCAGGTGCCCGTACTTCGACTTCCGCTAACGCTTTACGCAAGCGATCTCTAGCCGGTGCCATAAACGGTGTGTGGAAAGCTCCTCCCACTGGAAGACCCATGGCTCTTTTGGCTCCGAGCTCCTTGGCTTTCTCACCCGCGTCTGTAACAGCGATCGGGGACCCTGCTATGACGACCTGGCCTGGCGCGTTGTAATTGGCTACCCAAACGTCTCCGTCAACTCTTGCGCATGCTGTCACCACCAGATCGTCGTCTAAGCCGAGCACGGCGGCCATAGTCCCGTCTTGTTCGTCGGCCGCCACTTGCATTGCTTCGCCGCGTTCTGCAACGAGTCGGACTGCATCCTCAAAGGAAAGAGCCCCGCTTGCGCAAAGAGCGCTGTACTCACCTAAAGAGTGACCAGCTGTGAGGTTCGGGGCGACTCCGGTTCGCTCTACAGCATCTAGAACGACCATGCTCAGAACGAAAGTAGTTAGTTGGCTGTTTCTGGTTTGTTTAAGTTCCTCAGCGTCTGCATGAAGTAGTAGTTGGCTGACATCCCGTCCGCAGGCTTGAGAGGCTTCATCCACGAGTTCCCAACTTTCGTGATCCACCCACTCTGAACCCATTGAGGGTTTTTGTGAGCCTTGACCAGGAAATGTAAATGCAAGCACGCAGCCTCCCTAGGCGGTCATTTTCTTGAAAGTTGGACCGCACTTTGGCCCGAAAGGTTTCACATGGTCATGCGAAACTTATCGACCATGGCTGTATCTAGAGAATACGGGAAACATTGATCGCAAGGTGGGAATGATGGCAATCTCATCAAAGAACATTCAGAAATAGTCTTTTTGACAGGTAACCTCAGCCTTTGTCGCCCGGGTGGTGGAATGGCAGACACGGAGGATTCAAAATCCTTTGCCCTCACGGGCGTGCGGGTTCAAATCCCGCTCCGGGCACGAAATCTGCTCAGACCGACGCTGCAAAGCCTCTGTCGTAGCATCTAGCTTGTCGATATGACCCTTGATCCCTACTCTTCTTGGACCGATAGCGACTTGGCATCGTTACCTCACGGTTTTAAAGATGACTTGTACCAAGACCAGGTCGCTCTAGTGACTGGAGGGGCAGGCGGCATCGGAAGGGCAATTTGTATGCTCTTGGGCCGTCTTGGGGCCCGAGTCGTGGCTTGCGGCCGGGACCAAGCCAAGTTGGAGGAGTTACAAGAGTCCTTGGGACGTGAGGGTATTGATGTATTAACGGTTCAGGCAAATGTTCGCGAACCGGAAGAAGTGACGGATCTGGTAAACACCATTTGGGCCGAGTGCGGTTCGCTGGACTTGGTAGTTAACAATGCTGGAGGCCAGTTTGCGGCCCCGGCGATGGACATTTCACCCAAAGGCTGGGCTGCTGTAGTCGAAACGAATTTGTATGGTCCGTGGTTTGTGATGCAGAAAGCGGCAGAGTCTTGGATTCGAAAAGATTATGCCGGTTCGATCGTGAATATCGGGACGATCACGGGACGTGCCTCTGTTGGGATACCTCACACTGCTGCTGCACGGGCTGGGGCTGAGGGTCTGTCAGCTTCGCTAAGCGTTGAATGGGCGCCCCATGGAATACGCATCAACACTGTTGCTGTTGGTGTTGTTCGGAGTCCGGGGTTAGTTAACTATCCGAAAGAAGCTCGTTCGTCGTTTGATCACAACCCACAGCGACGGTTAGGCGATGTTCAAGACGTTGCACAAGCAGTAGCTTTTCTTGGCTCGTCGACTACGGCATCCTTTGTCACGGGTGAAACCTTTCACGTGGCGGGCGGGGAGCAGGTGTGGGGGGAATATTGGGCCTTAGGTAAACCGAATTATTTTCAGGTTGAAGAGTGAGCAGAATACGAATAGTTGAGGAAATTAAAACATGACAGATCGAATAGACACCACGCGTCTGCAAGAAATGGCGCGGGCCTATACGGCATCTGCAGTGCTGTACGCCGCCTTAGACGTAGGACTTTTTACTCAGGTGAGTGAGGGATGTAGGACAGAAGACGCCTTAGTGGAAACAACTGGGCTGCGGGCGGTGGACGTTGACAGGCTTGTTTCTTGTGCCCTGAGTCTGGGTCTCCTCGATTGGAAGGACAACGAACTGTGGAATGCGCCTGATGTGGAGGCATACCTAGTTCAGGGGACAGATCGGTACGCAGGCCCTTGGATGATGTTTACTCGGCCCGATGTTCCTGGTTGGTTTCAGATGACGGAAAAGATGCGTGCCCCGGTTTCAACGAAACTTGGGATGTATGAGGATTTAACTGTTGAGTCGGCACGCAAATATCACCAAGCGACTTCAAGTATCGGCTTTGGTGCGGCTAGGCGGTTTGTGCGCTCGGTCGATTTGTCTAACCGAAAACACTTACTTGATCTTGGAGGTGGGTCGGGTGCCTACAGCATTACTTGTGTCGAGCAGTTTGAGGGGCTTAGAGCGACTGTGCTTGATTTACCTCCAGTTGTCATTGCGACTCAGGAATATATAAATGATGCCGGGGTTGAAGACCGCGTGACGACGATAGGAGCAGATTTCACCCGAGGTGAATTCCCCTCACCCGTGGACGTGGTGGTCATGGCGAGCAACTTGCCTATCTATAACAGAGAGGTAATTGGAGACGTAGTTGGTCGGGCTTTTCGAGCTCTGGAGTCAGGTGGCGAAATGCACCTGATTGGCGAGATGATGGATAACGACCGTAAAGGACCAGTTGATGCTGCGATGTGGGGCATGAACGAATTAATTTGTGGTAGCGAAGGTCGCGCTCACACTCGCGATGAATGTAAGGGCTACTTCAGTTCTGCTGGGTTTATTGACGTCGAGGTAACGGACTTCGTGGCGGGCACGCTTGTCCGCTGTGTTGGTACAAAGCCTTAGGTCGCCATGTAGTAAACCGCTTGTTTGGCGGCTAGATTACCGGGCCCATGTCCATCAGTTCTGTTGAGCGTCACCTCCGTCGCACAAACCAGCAAATCATCCGCTTACGTGCCGAATTATTGTTACTAGAAGAGCAATATGCTCACTTCTCTGACGAGGCTGAAACTGCGAGAATCCACGCGTTGGTTTCTGAAACGCCAATTTCAGAAAGAACGCGCCAACGAACAGCGCGACATGCTGATGTGGTTGGTCAAGAGCGAAATAAGCTCAAGCTTCGTATTGGTCAGTTGGAAGGAGCGCAAGACTTGCTGCTCGACCAGATGAATAGCTGATCTCGGATGTCTCGCAGATAGATCCTGGTCAGATTCGCTAGGGTTGTAGTCCGCACTTCTGGGGCCCTTGGCCTCACGATTCTAAAGGAACCTTTTGTCTAAACGGGTTGTCATAGCAGAAGATGAAGCCATTATTCGGCTCGATCTGCGCGAAATGCTAGAGGATGAGGGCTACGTCGTTGTCGCTGAAACAGGTCGTGGAGACGAGGCTATTCGGTTAGTTGAGGAGCATTCCCCGGATCTCTGTGTATTTGACATCAAGATGCCAGGAATGGATGGTCTAGCGGCAGCTCGAGAAGTTTCTTCTGGTCGGAAAGCTGCTGTGGTGATTCTGACGGCCTTCAGTCAGCGGAGCCTTATAGAAGAGGCTCGCGATGCGGGAGTCTTGTCCTATTTAGTCAAACCGTTTCAGCGAGAAGAACTTGTGTCCGCTATCGAAGTTGCGTTGGGTCGTTTCGAGGAAATAGTTCAACTTGATGCCACTGTGCGAGAGTTAGAAGAACAGTTAGAGGCGCGAAAAGCGGTTGATCGAGCCAAAGGGTTACTTATGGACAACCATGGACTAGCCGAGGCTGACGCCTTCGCGTTTGTGCAGAAGACCGCCATGAGTGAGAGGCGTCCAATGTTGGACGTAGCTAAGCAGATTATCTCTGGAGACTTACTTCCATAGCTCAGGCCTTAGCTCCCAAAATCAAAGGTCATCCTCTTGAAGTGTCTGGGCCCCTAGGGTTGCCATCGTGGCTAAAGTTATTTTACTTGATGGCAACTCTCTGACTTATAGAGCTTTTTTTGCGTTGCCGACGGATATGGCAACGGCGTCAGGTCAAGTTACAAACGCCGTTTTCGGGTTTACATCGATGTTGCTTAACCTCATTAAAGATCAGGATCCTGATGGGGTAGTGGTCGCTTTTGATCGACCGGAACCAACATTTCGTCATGAGATGCTGCCTGAATATAAAGCGCAACGCGATCCGACCCCGGAACTCTTGATACAGCAGTTCGAAGTGGTGCGCGAGGTGTTGCAGGTGTTGAATATTCCGGCAGTCGATTTACTTGGCTTCGAAGCTGATGATGTGTTGGCCACGCTCGCTACAGAGTTAGCAGAGGGTGGTGATCAGGCGATCATCGTTACTGGAGACCGAGACATTTATCAGATGGTCCGAGACCCGCTGATCAAGGTTCTCTATAACCGAAGGGGAGTAAGTGATTATGCGCTCTATGACGAGGCGGGCATCTTTGAAAGGACGGGTGTAACCCCGCAGATGTATCCAGAGTATGCAGCGCTTCGCGGGGACCCTTCCGACAACCTGCCTGGTGTTCCAGGAGTTGGAGAGAAAACTGCTGCCAAGTTGATCAACGCCTACGGAGGGTTGGATGGAATCTTCGAACACGCAGATGACCAAACTCCTAAGTTGAGACAAAACTTGGTGGAGTTCGAAGAAAGAGCGAGACGAAACGTAGACGCAATGGTCCTACGAACTGATGCTCCGGTTGTGTGGGATAAAGGTTCAATAGCGTGGGGCTCCGTTAACGTCAAGGAGGCGCAGCGGCTATTCGAAGCCTTGGAATTCAACTCCTTGTATGAACGTCTCGGCGAGATGCTCGAAGACACGCTCCCGACTATTGACTCCGAAACTAATATTCTTGAAGCTGAAGTACTAAAAGCGAGCTCTTCGTCCGAGTGCGCAAAAATGTTGTCGTCGATCGCAACAAAGGGTAAGCCGCTGTCTCTTGGCTGGATCGCCGATGTTGATGGCTCCTTGCTCGCCTTAGCCGTCCTTCGAGACGAGGAAACTGCTGCAGTTTTGGTTATCGAACACGGATTGTTGCAAGACGCCGAGGTTGTAGAGATTCTTGGCGAACTAACCAGTAGCGAAGGTGTTGGTTTCGATACCCATAATGCGAAAGGGCTCAGTCGAGGTCTTCGTCAACTTGGTCTGTCTGGAGATGGACTGCGGGTTGATAGTGCGATTGCGGGCTACCTATTAGACCCAACAGGAGGCAGATTCGTTCTCGATGACCTAGTGATGCGCTATTGCCGAAGTGAGGTAGCGCGCGATGGGGCAGCTGTTACCGGGCAGCTAGATTTAGGTGGCGATGGTCAGGACCCTTTTCTTGACATTGCAAGAGATGCGTTGGCTATAAGTCGGTTGGCTCCGGTGATGGCAGATCTCATCCAAGATCGTTCAATGACTTGGTTGTATGAAGAACTTGAACGGCCCCTGATATCGGTGCTTTCTCGGATGGAAGACGTTGGAGTAGGTGTTGATCTTGACGAGCTGACTCGAATGCGGGACCACTTGGTCGGCGAAGTTCAGAGACTCGAAACAGCTATCCATGGCCTTGCTGGTCGCGAATTTAACGTCAATTCCACTAAGCAACTCCGAGAGGTGCTTTTCGACGAGCTGGGCTTAACCCCGCAAAAGAAAACAAAAACTGGGTATTCGACTGACGCAGCTTCCCTAGAGAAGATTCGGGATCAGCATGATGTGGTTCCTCTACTTCTGGAATATCGCGAAGTAGAGAAGCTACGGTCAACTTACGGTCAGGGGCTACTTGAGGTGACCGACGAGGATAGGCGCATCAGGGCGACTTTTAACCAGACTGTCGCTCGCACCGGACGTTTGAGTTCAGAAGACCCAAATCTGCACAATATCCCGGTCCGAACCCCGCTAGGGCGAGAGTTCCGTAAAGCGTTCGTCCCCGAACGTGGCTACGAGTTTCTGGTCGCGGATTATAACCAGATAGAGCTAAGGGTTATCGCTCACCTTGCGGAAGACCCAGGACTAATTCAGGCATTCGAGTCCGGCCAGGACATACACAATGCGACTGCGGCTTCTATCTTCGATGTCGATCCAGATGCTGTGACAGTTGAACAACGGTCACGAGCGAAAATGGTGAGCTATGGCCTAGCTTACGGAATGGAAGCCTACGGCTTAGGTCAACGATTGGGGGTCGCAACGAGCGAAGCATCAGCGATTCTTGAGGCTTATTTCGTGGCTTTCCCAGCGGTGAGATCTTTTATGGACGAGATTGTTCAGCAGACTAAAGAAACTGGGTACACCGAAACTATTTTTGGTCGCCGTCGACCGATACCCGACCTTGTCTCATCCAACTTTCGAGTTCGACAGGCTGCAGAACGACAAGCTATGAATGCCCCAATTCAGGGTTTGGCTGCCGATATTTTCAAAATCGCTTTAGTCGCTATCGACCGTTCCTTGAATGAAATGGAGGCAGAGAGTCGATTGGTCCTACAAGTGCACGATGAAGTGATTCTGGAAGTTCACCCAGATGAACAGGAAGCTATACGAGACATGACGATTGATCGGATGAGGGGCGCAGCAGAGCTTCGTGTTCCATTAGAGGTGAATTTGGCAACGGGTCCTACTTGGGCTCAGGCGAAAGCGTGATTAGTGGATTCGAGCCACAACCAAAACCATTGGTTTGAACCTATAGCTGATCACCTGCAGGAGGCTTATCTAAGGTACGCCTTTACCCAGAACACAGAAAAAGAAGTCAGCCACATTGTTTCGAGCCTAAATCTGAAGTCTGGTGATCGAGTTTTGGACGTGGGCTGCGGCCCGGGCAGACACTCACTCGAATTAGCTAGAAGAGATATCAAATGCTTAGGGATAGATATCTCCCAACAATTTGTTGATCTAGCTAATAAGTCGGCAGTTGAAGAAGGCTTGGAAGAACTCGTCGTGTTTGAACGTGGCGACGCAAGAGACCTTCGCTTTGTCGAGGAGTTTGATGGTGTTGTCTCCCTTTGCGAGGGCGCCTTTGGCTTGCAGGGTGGGCCAGCAGCCTTGGATGCAGCAAACCTAATGGGCGATCGGTCGGTGATGGCAGGTATGGCGCAAGCACTAAAGAGCGGCGGACGACTTCTATTGGCTGCGTTCTCTGCTTATTTTCAAATTGCCCACGCTAGCGATGATTCGAACAACTTTGATTTGATGACCGGAGTTCGGCACGAAGTGACAAAAATCAAAGATCCGGTAGGGCATGAAATCAGCGCAGACCTATGGACTACTTGCTTTACGCCTAGGGAGCTCTGGCTCATGGCTCAGATGGTCGGGCTTGAACCCTTGACTGTACGAAGCGTGCACTCCGGTGAGGACTGGAGCGCAGACTCACTAAATCTTGATCATGCCGAGTTTCTATTGTTAGCGCAGCGGTCCTAATTTCTTGGCCCAGGGCATTTAGAACTGACCCCAAGGGATGGTTCTATGCGCGAGACGTGTAACCTTGGCGCCGTGTTGATTGGGCGCTCTGCCACTCGCACCCCTTATTGTCTACTTAGAGCAAATACTTGTGTCTGATACCACTGAATTCGGCAGCTTCACTGATGCCGGTGAATATATACCTCGCACCATTGTTGAGAATGACCTCGGGGCGATGTCCTTTGCTGATGCCATAGACGGAACGATCGTCGAATTTGAAGACGGTGACCTTGTAACGGGAACCGTTGTCCGAATCGATCGTGATGAAGTCCTGCTGGATATCGGTTTCAAATCTGAAGGCGTTATACCTAGTCGAGAACTTTCGATTCGTAATGCGGTTGACCCCTCCGAAGTAGTTGATTTGGGAGAGGAGATAGAAGCCCTGGTCTTGCAGAAAGAAGACCAAGATGGCCGATTAGTTCTCTCCAAAAAACGCGCCCAGTATGAGAAAGCCTGGGGGAGGATCGAGGAAGTCAAGGAATCCGATGGTGTCGTTTCAGGACCAGTTATTGAGGTAGTCAAAGGCGGCCTTATCATCGATATCGGTTTACGTGGTTTCGTGCCAGCCTCTTTAGTTGAGCTTCGTCGGGTGCGAGATCTAGATCCCTATATCGGAATGGACCTTGAAGCCAAGATCATCGAGCTGGATAAGAATCGAAACAATGTGGTCTTATCTCGTCGTGCCTGGCTAGAAGAAACTCAAAAAGAACAACGAGAAGAATTTCTCGACAATCTACAGCCTGGAGAAAAGCGCAGTGGCGTGGTCTCCTCAGTGGTTAGCTTCGGAGCTTTTGTTGATTTAGGTGGTATGGACGGCCTCATTCACGTCTCGGAGCTCTCTTGGAAACACGTCGATCACCCTAATTCTGTTGTGACGGTTGGCGATGAAGTTGATGTTGAAGTGCTGGAAGTTGACCGTGAGCGCGAACGAATTTCCCTTTCGCTGAAGGCGACTCAGCAAGATCCTTGGCAAGAGTTTGCAGATGGCCACAAAGTTGGCGAACTGGTCTACGGACGGGTTACCAAACTTGTCCCGTTTGGCTCCTTTGTTCAAGTTGGTGACGGCATCGAAGGCTTGGTGCACATTTCAGAGATGTCGGCCCATCACGTTGAGCTCCCAGAACAGGTAGTAACACCGGGCGAAGAGCTATGGGTCAAAATTATCGACCTTGATCTCCAGAGGCGCCGAATTAGCCTGTCTATCAAGCAGGCAGCCGAAGGCGGGGTTGTAGCAGCTGAATATCAAGAGGCATTTGGCGAACATGCCTACGATGAGGCCGGTAACTTCATCGGGGAGTTTGAATATGAGGCCCCCGTTGAGGGCGAAGAGTCCGAAGCTGAACGTGCTTGGCGCGAATATTACGAAGAGCACGGCGAAGAAGCCTACCGTCAGGCTGTTGCAGACTATGAAGAGTCAGAACAAGGCGAAGATACTGCCGACGGAGCTTCAGTCGCCGAAGCTGACGCTGCTGCCGAGGAAGAGTAGGTCTTGACGTGATAGTCATCGGGTTAACCGGTGGCATCGGCAGCGGTAAAAGCACCGTTTCCGACAGATTCGTTGAGCGTGGAGCGATCCTCATTGACGCGGACCAGATCGTTAGGGAGCTTCAACAACCGGGAGCTTCTGTTCACTCCGAAATGGTAAAGCGTTTTGGTGACGGCATCTTGAATAGCGACGAAACCCTAAATCGCCAGGCTGTGGCTGAAATTGTCTTTAGTGATAAGGAGTACCTGCGAGAGCTGAATGAGATCGTTCATCCACCTGTAAATCGGGAGATTCGACACCGGATTCGGGAGGAAGCAGACACCGACAACCTCTTGGTGCTAGATATTCCGCTACTTGTTGAAGGAATACTTGCCGGTGGGCCGCCTAGGTACATAGTCAGCGGCATCTTGGTCGTTGACACGCCTCCGGAAATAGCTGTGCAGCGTCTCGTCGAGTATCGAGGATTCGTCGAGGAAGATGCTCGAGCTCGAATTAAGGCCCAAGTTTCGAGAGAAAAACGTTTAGAGCTAGCTGACTTTGTGATCGATAACTCAGTTGCGATGAGTGACCTAGACCCGCAGGTCGCTTCAGCCATCCGTTGGGCGGAAACTTTGCCCGATACGGAACCAACCCCCGAACCTTTTGATGAGGGTTAGTAGGTAACTAAATATCGCTAGTGTTTGGAGTGCTCACCCAAGTCCTACGACTAGGAAGATTCCTACTACGACAAGCGCGCTGGCGATGTAATCGCGCAAGGGGTGTTGCTCCCTGAAGAGCGTCAAGGATATGACGAACGCAACGACTATTTCTAGCTGTCCCAAAGTCCGAACCTTTGCTGCTGTGGCAAGGGTCATTGCGGCGATCCATCCCGTGGTTCCTGCGAAACTGAGGAGTCCAACTTGAAAACACTTTTTCCGGTGCCTCCAGATTTCTAGGAGCTGAGATCGATTTGTTCCCGCCAAGATGGCTCCATGAATGGCCGTCTGAGCGGTTAAAAGTGCTAATAACGTGACGCAGGTCCGATGCCAGACGCTTCCTCCCGTGAGAGAAGTTGAGGCGCCGCGAATTCCGACTGCCGATATGGCAAAGAAGAGCCCGGCAGTGACACCAAACCAAGCAGAGGGGTCTCCCCATCTGCGCAGAGCTACACTCAATCCCGAAGTCGCTGCTAAAAGCACTACACCGAGTAAGACGACAATTGCTCCGAACCAACCCCAAGGTTGAAGTGATTCACCCAGAAAAAGGGCTGATCCGGCGGCAACTAGTATTACTTCTGCTTTGGAGTAGACCGTACCGATTGCAAAGTCCCTGGCTTTGAATGCATTCAGCAGGAGAACCGTGCCAGTTATTTGGACAAGGGCGGCGCTAAAGATCCAGGCGCCGAATTTAACGGGGATGAAAATGCTTTGCGGGTTAAGAACCCATGTCAAGCACAGGAGAAGGAGCGAAAGAGGCCAAGCAAAGAGAAATCTGACGTACGCCGCGCCCGACGAATTCAGGTAGGCGCGGAGCTCATGTTGCCGGGCAGTTCTCACAACCTGCGCTGCGGTAGCCCCAAGGGTCACTGGAACCCACATGTAACCGTCAGAAGGCATGAGAAAGCTCCGTGGCGAGCGAAGAGCGAAAGCTGTTAGTTGGATCCGGCGGCAGGATCATCGCCGCCTTCTAAGCGCTGTTGAAGCCGATTCATCCCGTTTAACCACCGCTCAGGATCAGCGGTCTTTCGTTCCATCCATGTTTGGGCTATTTGATCTGTTAAGACCAAAAATCGGTCTTCGCTTATGGCCTCTAGTACTTGTTGTGCAACATCGTCTGGTTCCTTTATCGGCCCTCCTGCTTGAGAAGCCCACTCGCTTTCGGCTGCATCCCCCAACATTGGGGTCCTCACGGCGAGAGGCGCTAACAGGGAAACGCCGATTCCGCGATGTGCGTAGGTGAACGAAAGCCACTCTGCTAAGCCAACGACAGCGTGTTTGCTCACAGCGTACGGAAGATTTCCATGTGACGAGAGAATTCCAGCCATGGAGGCGGTGTGAAGGAGATAGCCCTCTCCTCGGTCGAGCATCCCGGGAAGGACCGCTCTGACTGCATGAACATGAGACATCAAGTTCACATCCCACTGCCGCTGCCATTCATCAATAGGACTCGCAAAAATATCTGATCCCGAACCGATGCCGGCGTTGTTGAACAACAGATCTATTGGACCTAGCTGGCTTTCAACGGTTTGAACCATGGCGTCGATAGCGGAAGCGTCCGCTAGGTCGCAGTGAATAGCGATTCCCTCAACTGTCTTAGCCACGCTGGTGGCACCCTCCAGGTTGACGTCAACTACGGCCACCTGCGCGCCCGACTGAGCGAACGCTTTTGCGCAGGCAGCTCCAATGCCACTAGCTCCGCCCGTTATAACGGCGACTTTGCCTTCAAGTTTCATGGCACACCTAATTCCTAAACGTCGAGGACGGACCCACAGTGTGGACAGATAGCAACGTTGTCGCGCATGTCATACTGCGATTCCTTAACCAGGAGGAAGCAGCCTTCGCACAGAATTTCGTCTTCTTGTTTCCCCGGTATGCGGTCGCCTTCCGCCGTAGTGATGATGCCCTCGTCCTCGTCTTCTTCTTCCTGTTCGTCGTCTTCGTCTTCATCGTCCGCCGATGAAAGCCGTTCCTTGAGGATCGTGTCTAGGTCTGCCTCGACTTCGTCGTCGTCGTCATCATCGTCATCATCTTCATCATCGGTGACAGGACGCGCACCGACGGGAATTTCCTTATTTTCGTCGTCCTCACCTTCGCTATCACCTTCGCCCAAGATGGCGTCAGCTTCCATGTCGAGTTCCATGTCACCATCCATGTCCTCGTCTGTGAGGTCAGGATCAGGCTCCATATCTTGGGTTTCTTCGTCAGTTGGTTCGTCGCTCATATTTGCCTCGTGAGTGTGAACGGTGAATGTTGGCGTTTGCTACTCAGCGCGGAGGATACCCATAGTTCGCGCTCGGAGGGTGAATGAAACAAAAAATCCCTAAAGTTCGGCAAAATTTCTGAAACCGTGCAATGCGACCTTTTCTCGGGCGGTTCACTTTCTAAGCTGTCTATTGTGACTTCTGAGGAGCGGCCCGCACCGACTGCTGCCTATCCTTTTCGTGTCGTTTCTGACTTCGCTCCAGCTGGTGACCAACCCAGCGCAGTGGAGCGTCTTTCTCAAGGCGTGGAGGAAGGGCAGAGATTTCAAACGCTTTTGGGCATCACCGGTTCAGGTAAAAGCGCGACTATCGCGTGGACAATAGAAAAAGTTCAAAGACCGACTCTAGTTCTTGCTCCAAACAAGTCCCTGGCTGCACAGTTGGCCAACGAATTTCGCGAGTTCTTTCCAGACAATCGGGTTGAATACTTCGTCTCTTATTATGACTATTACCAACCGGAGGCCTATATGCCGGCTTCTGATACATACATAGAAAAAGACTCATCAGTCAACGACGAAATTGATCGACTTCGGCATTCAGCGACGGCAGCGTTACTTACTCGCCGGGATGTGATCGTTGTTGCGTCTGTCTCTGCGATTTATGGCCTAGGTCCGCCCAACACATATCTCGAACACATGCTCTATATGAGAGTAGGAGAAACCCACAATCAAAGAGATGTGCTTGGGCGTCTCATCGATATGCAATATGAGCGAAACGATATCAATCTTGTCCGCGGAAAATTTCGCGTTCGAGGCGACACTCTCGAAATTCATCCCGCATACGAAGAGTTTGTTGTCCGAATTGAATTGTTTGGAGATGATGTTGAGCGGATAGCAAAAGTAGATCCGGTCACAGGCGAACGATTAGAAGAATTAGAAGAGGTCACGGTTTTTCCAGCTAGTCACTACGTAACTGATGGCAACACCATCCAACGTGCAATTAGCGATATCGAAGCGGAACTCCAGCAACAATTGGCTGCATTTGAATCGGACAACAAATTACTCGAAGCCCAACGATTGAGAATGCGCACGCAATACGACCTTGAGATGCTTCAAGAAGTTGGCTACTGCAACGGTATTGAGAACTACTCAATGCACTTAGATGGTCGGACCTTTGATGAGCCTCCATACAGTCTGCTTGATTTCTTTCCAGACGATTACCTTTTAGTTGTTGATGAAAGTCACGTAGCGGTACCCCAACTTCACGCACAGTTCGCAGGTGACCGCTCGCGTAAAGACACGTTGGTTGAGCATGGGTTTCGACTGCCTTCTGCGCGAGACAACCGGCCGTTGCGATTTGACGAGGTAATGGAACGATTGAATCAAGTGGTATTTCTCTCAGCCACGCCTGGCAAGTACGAGATCGGCGCTAGTGAACAAGTAGTGGAACAAATCATTCGACCAACGGGCTTGATAGATCCTGAAGTGGTAGTCAAACCGACCCGTGGACAGATCGATGATCTCATTGAGCAAATAGAGAAAACCGTGGCGCGTGGCGACAGAGTTCTCGTAACCACCCTGACAAAAAAAATGTCAGAAGATCTAACTGACTACTTGTTGGAGCTCGGAGTCAGGGTCAGGTATCTGCATAGTGAAATTGACACCATCGAACGAATAGAGATACTCAGAGATCTTCGATTAGGAGAATTTGACGTCCTGGTCGGCATCAATCTTTTGCGAGAAGGGTTGGACTTGCCGGAGGTTTCTTTGGTGGCGATCCTTGACGCAGACAAAGAGGGATTTTTGAGGAGTCAGACATCGCTGATTCAAACGATTGGCAGAGCAGCTCGAAACGTTGATGGGCAGGTGATTATGTATGCGGACAACGTCACTGATTCGATGCAGTACGCCATCGGAGAAACAAATCGGAGGCGGTCCCTGCAGCAGGCCTACAACCAGGAAAATGGGATTGACCCTCAAACTATTCGAAAAGCAGTGACAGATATTTTGCTAGTGCTGAGAGGGCAACAAGGTGCGCCTGTTCCAGAGAAGTTGGTTTCAGGACGGGTGAGGCAGGATGATCAGGCTCGCAAGGATTTGGCTGAGCTCCCTGAGGATGACCTCAATAGGCTCATTAGTTCTTTAGAGCTGGAAATGGAAGACGCTGCAGAAGACCTGAGATTTGAGTATGCGGCACGCCTTAGGGACGAAATTCGAGAACTGAGGAGAGACCTGCGTGACGCCAGTAGTTAGCTTCCAGGAATTCCGGTAACTGTGGAAGACTCTGAGCTCGGCGACTAGTTTTCCGAGATGTTGACGAAAGTCGCTTTTTCTGGACTTTAGGGGGTGTGTCATGGGGCACGAAGTACATGGGGTTGTGGCGCGGGGTAAGGGTGCCCCGGTGTCTGTGGAAAATATCTTTGTTCCGGACCCCGGGGCTGGAGAAGTGGTAGTGGATATTCAGGCATGTGGGGTTTGTCACACAGATCTTCACTACCGCGAGGGGGCAATCAACGACGAATTTCCGTTTCTGTTAGGGCACGAAGCAGCTGGGGTTGTCAGCCAACTCGGCCCAGGAGTGTCAAACGTCAAGGAAGGTGACTTTGTGATCCTGAATTGGCGAGCTGTTTGCGGTCAATGCAGGAGCTGTTTGCGAGGTAGACCGCAGTACTGCTTTGCGACTCACAACGCTAAGCAGAAAATGACGATCGAAGGAGTCGACCTATCTCCAGCATTAGGTATTGGCGCGTTTGCCGAGAAAACGTTAGTCGCAGCGGGGCAAGCCACGGTAGTCAACAATGCAGTAGAGCCCGAAGTCGCAGGCCTTATTGGATGCGGAGTCATGGCGGGACTTGGTGCAGCATTAAACACTGGCGGCGTTACCCGTGGTGACTCTGTCGCAGTCTGGGGATGTGGAGGTGTCGGTAACGCAGCGATTGAAGGAGCTCGGCTAGCGGGAGCTCGAGCGATCATCGCAATTGATGTGGATGATCGCAAACTCCATTGGGCGAAAGATTTTGGCGCAACACACTCAATTAACTCTGCTGGGTTGAGTAACGAGGAAGTTGTAGCAGCTGTGCGGGAACTCACAGAAGGTAACGGCGTTGACGTTGCTATTGAAGCGGTAGGGCTGCCGGATACTTATGAGCAAGCGTTCTTTGCGCGTGACTTAGCGGGAACAGTTGTATTGGTCGGAGTTCCAAATCCCGAGATGCGAATCGATCTACCGCTTATCGAAGTGTTCGGTCGTGGTGGAGCGCTTAAGAGCTCGTGGTATGGAGACTGTTTGCCTTCTCGAGATTTTCCGATGCTGATTGACCTTTACCTTCAGGGACGACTTGAATTGGGTCGCTTCGTCTCTGAGAAAATCGACATCCATGGAGTCGAGGATGCTTTTCACAAAATGGAACGGGGCGAAGTGCTGAGATCGGTAGTTATGATCTGATTCATTTTGCCGCCTTGCTCCCGGTTTAGCTAAGAGCCTCAAGATAGGCTCCCACCCCAATGGGAGATCAACTAATCGTTCGGGGTGCTCGGGAGAATAACCTACGCGACGTAAACGTGGATTTACCGCGTAACAAGTTGATTGTATTTACGGGTTTATCGGGGAGCGGCAAGTCCTCCCTGGCATTTGACACCATTTACGCAGAGGGCCAGCGTCGTTATGTTGAGTCACTGTCGGCGTACGCCAGACAGTTCTTAGGGCAGATGGATAAACCAGATGTCGATTTTTTAGAGGGGCTTTCTCCAGCTATTTCGATCGATCAGAAAAGCGCTAGCCGAAACCCAAGGTCGACAGTTGGAACGATTACTGAAGTTTACGATTACCTCAGGCTTCTGTATGCAAGGGTCGGAATACAGCATGATCCAGCGACAGATGAAGTCGTGCAGCGTCAGACTCCCCAAGAAATTGTTGACCGAATTTTGTCGCTAGAGGCGGACAGTAGATTCCAAGTCTTAGCCCCGATTGTCCGAGGACGAAAAGGGGATTACCACACCCTTTTAGCCGACTTGGCATCACAGGGATATGTCCGTGCTCGAGTCGATGGCGAGGTAGTTGATTTAGCAGAAACAGATGTGCTTCCAGAAGATCGTCTCGATCGTTACGTAAATCACGATATTGAGGTGATCGTGGACCGACTCGTCTTGAGGGAAGGGATAGAGCAAAGACTCACTGAGTCAGTAGAAGCAGCACTGCTGCTGGCTGATGGACATGTTTGGATTGAACTTGTTTCAGAGGGCCAGGACCCTGAGTTGTTGACTTATAGTCAACATCTTTTTTCGCCTACTACCGGGCGTTCGTTTGAGGAACTAGCTCCACGAAATTTTTCCTTTAACTCTCCCTATGGTGCTTGTGGGACATGTGATGGCTTAGGTACCAGATTTGAGGTAGATCCTGAGCTGATAGTACCCAACGCTGATCTCAGTATTGAAGACGGAGCTATCGCTCCCTTTGCGACCGGTGCCAGCCGTTGGTATGGCCGCCTTTTGAGCGCCACCGGAGAAGAGTTTGATATTCCGATCAACAAGGCTTGGTCAAAGCTCACGGCCAAGCAAAAAAAATTGCTGTTGTACGGAAGTCCAAAAAATCGTACGTTTACCGTTCGGTATCGGAATAGGTATGGCCGCAGTCGGAGTTACACGACCCACTGGGAAGGCGTTATACCCACCTTGCAACGCCGTCACGCTGATACTGATAGCGACCATTCGCGCGACCGCATCGAAGGGTATATGCGCGAAGTTCCTTGTGGGACTTGCGAAGGAGCTCGACTGAACGAAGTTTCTCTTGCCGTTCGAGTGGCAGGTCATAATATCCATGAGCTTTGTTCGGTTTCCATAGGTGAGGCAGCGAAGATTATCGACGGCCTTTCGCTCAACGAACGTGAAGTAATTATTGCTACCCCGATTGTTAAAGAGATTGATGCTCGTTTGAATTTCCTTCTAGATGTTGGCTTGGACTACCTCTCTTTGAATCGGTCTGCAGCGACACTTGCCGGTGGAGAAGCGCAGAGAATTCGACTTGCTAGTCAGATCGGAAGTGGCCTCGAAGGTGTTCTGTATGTTTTGGACGAGCCATCGATCGGTCTGCACCAGAGAGATAATCAACGCCTTATCGAGACTCTCCAGCACTTGCGAGATTTAGGTAACACGGTTCTCGTCGTGGAACATGACCAAGAAACAATCATGGAAGCTGACTGGGTCGTAGACATTGGGCCTGGAGCCGGCGAACACGGTGGGGAAATTATTTACAGCGGTCCTGTAGATGGTCTGCAAGATGCCAAGGGCTCCATAACCGGCGAGTATCTAAAGGGAGAGCGTGAAATTGAAATCCCCGCTGTTCGAAGGGAGCCACACAGCGATTCGTTAATAGTTCATGGAGCTCGCGAAAATAATTTGCGATCCATCGAAGTTGATATCCCATTGGGCTGCTTTGTGGCCATAACCGGTGTTTCAGGGTCTGGCAAAAGCACGCTGGTAAATGAAATCCTCCGAAAATCATTAATGCAAAAGATTTACAGGTCGAAAGAAGTGCCCGGACTGCATACCTCAGTTTCAGGTTGGGAGAAACTAGACAAAGTAATCGATATTGACCAGTCGCCAATCGGGCGAACTCCTCGTTCGAATCCGGCTACCTACACCGGTGCCTTCGATAACATTCGCAAGCTATTTGCCGCTACAAACGAATCGAAAGTGAGAGGCTATTTGCCTGGGCGCTTCAGTTTCAATGTCAAGGGCGGGCGTTGTGAGGCGTGTTCAGGTGACGGAACTCTAAAGATAGAGATGCACTTTCTTCCGGACGTGTACGTGCCATGTGAGATTTGCAAAGGAGCTCGCTACAACCGGGAAACCCTCGAAGTGCGGTTCAAAGGCATGACAATTGCCGACGTGTTGAATATGCCTTGTAGCGAGGCTTTAGAGTTCTTCTCAGCGCAACCTCCGATAGCTCGCCACATGCAGACTTTGGTAGATGTTGGGCTCGGTTATATTCGATTGGGCCAACCAGCTACCACTTTGTCTGGCGGCGAGGCACAGCGAGTAAAACTTGCGAGTGAGTTAGCTAAAAGGCCAACCGGCCATACGATCTACATATTGGACGAACCGACGACAGGTCTCCACTTCGAAGATATTCGGCGCCTGTTGTCAGTCCTAAGCCGGCTGGTTGACCAAGGGAACAGCGTATTGGTGATCGAGCACAATCTAGATGTCATAAAGACCGCCGATTGGATAATCGATATGGGGCCTGAAGGGGGAGATGCCGGAGGTCTGGTTGTTGCTAGTGGTGCCCCAGAAGAGGTTGCTCAAGTATCTGGAAGTCACACTGGCCGGTTTTTAGCGTCAATACTGTCGAACTGAGAACCCTTCTGGCGCATAGCCTCTAAGTATGTCGTTACGTCCCGACTCTGGCTCGGTTCCTGATCAGCCCGGGAGCTATCAGTTCAAGGACCAAGCAGGGCGCATCATTTACGTAGGGAAAGCCAAGAGTTTAAGGAATCGATTAAATAGCTATTTCCAAGATAAACGAAACTTACATTCGCGCACCGTTCAAATGCTTGCAGCTGCTGAATCAGTGGAATGGATCGAGGTTCCTACTGAAGTAGACGCTCTCATGTTGGAATACAGTTTGATTCAGAGACATCAGCCTCGTTTCAACGTGCGTCTTCGCGATGATAAGTCTTATCCGTTTTTGGCCATCACTATGAAAGATGAATGGCCTCGAGCAATGGTTATGCGCGGTAAGAGGAAACGAGGTAACCGATACTTTGGGCCCTTTGGGCATGCGTACGCGATTAGGGAAACATTGGATCTGCTATTACGAACGTTTCCAATACGGACGTGTAGCGACAACAAGATGACAGAACACCAGCGTCTGGGTCGTCCATGTTTGCTTTTTCATATCGAACAGTGCGCCGGGCCTTGCGTCGGAGAAATAACTGGAGACGATTATCGCGATCTAGTTGGCGATTTAACTCGTTTTCTAGAAGGGGATACTGAGGAGGTCCTGCGGGATCTGAACAACAAAATGGGCGCAGCGAGCAGTTCGATGGAGTTCGAACTGGCTGCGAGATATCGGGATCGTCTGTCTAGCGTCAAAAAGGCGATAGAGAAACGACAAATTGCTGGCACCAGAAACGAAGATTTTGATGTGATTGGCGTTCATGATGACGAGCTAGAAGCTTCGGTTCAAGTTTTTTTTGTACGCAAGGGCCGGGTCATGGGTCAACGAGGTTCGATCGTCGACAAGGTGGAGGACTTTACCCAGCCGGATTTGATTGCCCGAATCATCGAAGACGTTTATCACGATGAAAACCCGATTGGTATGCCTAAGAATGTGTTCGTTCCGTCGCTCCCAGAGAAAGCTGAGTTGTATGAGGAATGGTTAACCGGGCAACGAGGCTCCCGGGTCGAAATCCGAGTACCGCAAAGAGGCGATAAACGGGCACTTCATGAAACCGCTACAAAAAATGCTCGCGAGTCTTTTGCCCGTCACCGACTCAAACGAGGTACAGATCACAACAGTCGCTCGAAGGCGCTTGAAGAGTTGCAGCGGCACTTAGCCTTGCCGAATGCACCTCTAAGAATCGAATGCTATGACATGAGTCACCTCCAAGGAACTGCTTATGTGGGATCTATGGTGGTCTTGGAGGACGCGTTGCCGAGAAAGAGTGAGTATCGGCGGTTCAAGATTCGCGACGTTGAAGGTAACGATGACTTTGCAGCTATGGAGGAAGTTCTATCGCGGCGTTTCCGAAATTATCTCGATGAAAGAGATTTGCCGTCGAGTGAGATCACAAAGTTTTCTTACCCTCCACAGCTGCTAGTGGTGGATGGCGGTAAGGGGCAGTTGGGGGTAGCAGTTCGGGTTTTGGAATCTATGGGTCTGGAGGAAGAAATACCGGTGGTCGCATTGGCGAAACAGTTCGAAGAAGTTTTCATTCCGGGACGGAGCCAGCCGATAGAACTGCCGCGCGGGTCCGAAGCTTTGTATCTTCTGCAGCGCATCCGCGACGAGAGTCACCGCTTTGCCATCGCTTATCACCGGAAACTTCGGGATAAGAGAATGACGCGTAGCGTCCTAGATGAGATACCCGGCTTGGGGGATATGCGAAAGAAGCGCCTAATCAAAGAGTTCGGTGGCGTGCGCAAAGTTCAACAGGCATCGCTTAGTGACCTTCTTGCTCTGACGTGGCTGCCTAATAAAGTTGCCGCAGCCGTTCATGAACGAACGCAAGGGCAAGCATGAGCGGCGACATTTGGGATTCTCATGCGGGTTGGTGGCAACGCCAGTTCACAGATGGCGTAGACCCTGAGTACCAAGATCAAATTCTTCCCTTGGTTGACGACCTGACCTTGGGCTTTGACAAAATTTTAGATGTCGGCTGCGGAGAGGGCCAAGTCACGCGCTCGCTATCAACCAAGCCTTCCCAGGTAGTTGGGGTAGACCCTTCGTGGAGGCAAGTCTTAAAGGCTCAGGAGCGTTCCTCAGGTGAAACATACGTTCAAGCCTCTGCTGCTTTGCTTCCGTTCGAAACCGAAGCCTTCGATGCAGCAATTGCATGTCTCGTCTTCGAACACATAACGGAGATGAGCGAAGCAATTGCCGAGGTGGCAAGGATCCTGAAACCTGGAGGGCGATTTGTTTTTTTGTTGAACCACCCACTTTTACAGACACCGGGAAGCGGTTGGGTGGAAGATTACACGTCGGAGACACCTAGCCAGTATTGGCGGATTGGCCAGTATTTGGTGGAACAAGAGACCATCGAAGAGGTCGAGTTGGGAGTCAAGATCTCCTTCGTCCACCGTCCGCTAAGTGTCTATTTGAACTCATTGGCAGAAAGTGGCCTGATCTTAAAGCGGATGCTTGAGCCAGCACCTCCTGAAAGTTTCTTGGAACGCAACGACGCGTACCGGTCGGCTAGGAATATTCCTCGACTTTTGGTACTTGTATGTGAGAAGCAGTGAATTGTTTTCGAAGATCCACCTAACATTAAATTTATGAAAGATTCTCCCGATTTCGTGTTGGTAGCGGGACTGTCAGGTGCTGGCCGTTCCACCGTGGCTGACACTCTGGAGGATCTCGGCTGGCTTGTAATTGATAATCTTCCGCCGAGCCTGCTCGCTACAGCAGCAGAATTGCTGACTCCTTCAGATTCTTTGGGAGAGCGGATAGCGTTAGTGGCCGGGTCCTATCAACACCAGGAAGACTTATTAGATTTTCTAGATAAGTTTCGCATGTCTTCGGCGCGGGTGAGGGTTATTTTCCTAGACGCTCCTACTGAAGTGTTGCTGAGAAGATATGACCACACGAGACGACGTCATCCACTGAGTGCCAGTAGCGGATCGGTGGTTGAAGCCATTGAAAGGGAACGGGCGTTGCTTGAGTCGGTCCGCGAGGCAGCAGACCTAGTGATCGACACCGGTGATCTTATTGTCCACGAATTGAAGTCGCGAGTAGTTGATGCGTTCAGTCGGCCGGACAGCGAACCGTTCATGCAAACGACTGTGATGTCGTTCGGATACAAACACGGAGTTCCCACGGAAGCAGACTTGGTTATTGATTGTCGCTTTCTGCCAAACCCGCACTGGGTCCCTGAGTTGAGGTCCCGTACGGGCCTTGACCAAGATGTCCGGAAGTATGTGCTTGAGCAACCGTTGACTGTTTCTTTTATTGCGCACACATTGCCACTTTTTGAATTCTTACTTCCTTCGTATGTCAAGGAAGGCAAGGCATACCTCACCATTGCGTTTGGATGCACTGGGGGCCGTCATCGTAGCGTTGCTATTGCCGAAGAATTCGGTCGGATTTTAGACGAGAATGGCCATTCGCTTCGAACTCGCCACAGAGACCTTGAATCGAAAGAAATTTAGAAGTCGGCGATCAAATCGCACCTAGATCCAAGCCATGCGGTAGACATTCAGAAGCGTCTCTATTCCCTCCAAGAAAGCGAACCTTCTAATGACCGTGCGGGTTGGTATAAACGGCTTCGGCCGTATCGGTAGAAATTTCTTTCGAGCTGTACAAAAGCAAGCGGCTGACGTCGAAATCGTTGCAGTAAACGACTTAGGTGACCAAGCCACGATGGCTCATCTTCTGAAATATGATTCAGTGCTTGGAAATCTATCTAACGATATCTCGGCCGCTGATGGCGGAATTTCGATTGACGGAAACTTGCTGCAGGTCTTATCGGAACGTAATCCCGGAGATTTACCTTGGGCTGACCTGGGGGTGGATGTAGTTATCGAGTCGACCGGTATTTTCACCGAACGGGACAAGGCTGCACAGCACTTAGAGGCTGGAGCGCCGCTTGTTATTGTTTCAGCGCCCGCCAGTGGCGCTGATGCAACCATTGTGGTGGGAGTTAATCACGATGAGTTCGACAAAGATTCACACAAGGTAATTTCTAACGCGAGTTGCACCACTAATTGCTTTGTTCCAATGGTCCAGGTTCTCGATGAAGCTTTCGGAGTTGAGAAAGGCCTAATGACTACGGTGCACGCATACACGGGCGATCAATCTCTTGTAGACGGCCCTCACAGCGATCTAAGAAGAGCGAGAGCATCTGCGGTTAATATCATTCCGACTTCCACGGGAGCTGCTCGCGCCACAGGCCTTGTTCTCCAGGCCATGAATGGCAAGTTGGATGGCACCTCGTTGCGTGTCCCGATTCCGGATGGCTCGATTACTGACTTCACTGCTGTGCTAGCAGCAAGTCCATCGGTTGAAGAAATCAACGCAGCATTTGCTACTGCAGCTTCGAGTGCGCCACTCAAAGGTATTTTGACTTACAGCGAAGATCCACTTGTCTCTTCAGACATAGTTGGTGATCCGTCAAGCTGTGTATTTGACGCTGGCCTTACCATGACGATTGATAATCTGGTCAAAATTAGTGGCTGGTATGACAATGAGTGGGGCTATTCAAACCGATTAGTTGATCTAGTCACTATTACCTGCGGTTAAAATTGGTGTGGCTGTTTCGTTGTTTTCAACCTTGGAAGACCTTGAGGCCGAATTAGGCGGCTTGGAGTCAAAACGGATTCTTGTCAGATGTGATTTCAACGTTCCGATTAAGGACGGTGGGATTGCTGATGATATGCGGATTCGGGCCGCCCTACCGACTCTGCTCTGGCTCCTAGAACGGGGAGCTTCGGTGGTGATTGGAACTCATTTCGGCCGCCCGGAAGGCAAATATGATGAGCGTTACTCAACTCAACTTTTGAAACCCCGGGTTGAAGAACTAGCTCCAGGAGTCGAGCTATTGGAGAATTTGCGTTTCAACGCAGGCGAAGTTGCTAACGATCAAGAATTCGTTGATTTTCTGATTGGAGGAGCAGGAGGTCAGGCGTTCGATGGTTATGTCAACGATGCCTTCGGCGTTTCTCATAGAGCGCATGCTTCAGTTGTGGGTCCCCCTAGACAACTGCCTTCCGCCGCCGGCCGGTTATTGGAAACAGAAATCGAAGTCCTCGGTAATCTGCGCTCTTCGCCGAAGCGTCCATTCGTAGCTGTATTGGGTGGTGCCAAAGTCAGTGACAAGCTCGGTGTTATAGAAGCCCTTCTCGAGGTAGTCGACCGATTACTCATCGGCGGAGGCATGTGTTTTACCTTCTTAAAGGCTATGGGGTTTAGTGTCGGTGACTCCTTATGTGAGGATGACCAGGTGGAAACCTGCAAGAGAATTATTGAGGGTGGTGCCTCGATTCTTCTGCCCAATGACATAACTGCTTTGAGTCCGGATGGAGTGATTGGAGCCGGTAATGGCGAAGTCCGCCAGATGGGCTGCTCAATACCGGACGGGTGGAAGGGGCTTGACATCGGGCCTGGTAGCGCAGCGGAATTCAGTGACGCGCTGCACGAAGCTCGAACAGTCTTCTGGAATGGGCCGATGGGGATGTTTGAAGATAGTCGGTTTGCTGCCGGGACACGATCTGTAGCGCAAGCATTGGCTGATAGCCGGGCTTTCTCGGTTGTGGGTGGCGGCGACAGCGCTGCAGCGGTCGCCGACGTCGGCCTAACCCCTTATATGGACCACATAAGCACTGGAGGAGGCGCCAGTCTCGAATTTCTTGAACTGGGCGACCTGCCCGGGCTGCAAGCTCTTAGGAAATAAGGAATTTATATGTCGCGTATTCCCTTGATCTCTGGAAATTGGAAAATGAATCTCAACCATTTCGAAGCGATCCAATTGGTGCAAAAGCTGAGCTACGAACTTAGAAACCATGACTATGAGAGTGTCGAAGTTTCCGTGCATCCGCCTTTCACTAACATTCGTTCGATACAAACAGTGATTGATGCGGATCGGATGAAGTTTCAGCTGGGCGCTCAAAACTGCCATGCTGAGGCATCAGGCGCGTTTACCGGCGATGTGTCTCCAGCAATGCTTCAAAAACTTGATGTTGATTATGTGATCGTCGGTCATAGCGAACGGCGAGCTTTTAGTGGCGAAACTAACGAACTTGTCGCAGCGAAAGCGAGCTCAGTCTTTGCACATAGCATGATCCCTATTGTGTGCGTTGGGGAGATGTTGGAGCAGAGAGAGAACGGGGAAGCCGAAGAGATCGTTGAGGCACAGGTCAGAGGCAGCCTCGCAGACTTGAGTAAAGACCAGTTGAGTGAAGTTGTCATTGCCTATGAGCCAGTCTGGGCTATAGGCACCGGCCAGACAGCTTCAGCCGACGATGCTCAAGCCATGTGTTGCTACATAAGAACCGTTGTGGGGAGCATTCATGGCCCAGCACAAACAAAAGTTCGAATTCAATATGGTGGATCAGTCAACGGATCGAATGCGGCTGAGTTGATGGCCATGGAAGACATCGACGGAGCTTTAGTAGGCGGAGCCTCGCTAGAAGCAGCGGCGTTCGCTCGGATCGTAAGCTTCCAGGAGGTCTAGAGTCGTCGTATGGCTCTTAGAGATTCGAAAACAGAACGTCCCGTGTTGTCGGATGGTCTAGTTGCGATTGTTAAACGCGACTGTCCAACCTGCGTGGATGTGGTCCCGGTACTCGAGGAGCTCTCTCTGCGAGGCCCTGGAGTGACCGTCTACACCCAAGATGACCCGTCTTTTCCTGATTCGGTCGAAACGCTGATTTATGACGAAGACCTTGAAATGTCCTGGCATTATGAGGTTGAAACTGTGCCGACATTGATGTTTATTCAAGACGGCAAAGAAATGGCTCGAACAGTGGGATGGAGCCGCTCTCATTGGGAAGCGCTAACAGGAGTCGATGATCTCGGTCTAGGGCTGCCAGAAATGCGGCCGGGTTGCGGATCGTTATCGGTGGATCCAAATCTGGCGGACGGTTTGAGTTTGAAGTTCGGATCCACAGCCCTGAAGAGTCGACGGGTAGAGATAGCAACTCTCGAAGACGAGTTCGACGCGCTCTTCGATAGGGGTTGGTCCGATGGTTTGCCGGTGGTTCCACCTACGGAGGAACGGGTGGCGAGAATGTTGCAGGGCACGAGCCGCAAGCCAGACGAGGTTGTTGCCGTTGTCCCCCCTGTGCTTAACCAATGCACGGTGGAAAAGGTAGCGATTAATGCTGTTATGGCGGGATGCAAACCTGAATACCTACCTGTAGTGCTAACAGCAGTCGAGGCGGCCTGCACCGATCAATTCAACATCCATGGGCTGCTGTGTACGTTGTGGTTCTCGGGACCAATCGTCATCGTGAACGGTCCGATCCGGAATCGAATTGGCATGAACGTTGACAAAAATGCCTTAGGACAAGGGAACCGGGCCAACTCCACTATAGGACGAGCCCTTCAGTTAGTGATCCGAAACGTTGGTGGAGGCAAGCCTGGTATTGGTGGGATCGATCGCTCCGCTTTGGGGGCGCCATCCAAAGTTGGCTGGTGCTTCGGTGAAGACGAGGAAAGTCTCCCTGATGGTTGGCCGCCGTTGTCGGTAAGTCGCGGATTCCTTGAAGGCGAGGACACAGTTACTTTGTTCGCAGGACACGGACCCGTCGGATGTATCGATCAGATTTCTCGGACCCCGGAATCTCTAGTCCGAACTTTGGCGCAACAGTTGCAGTGTGTAGGAAATCGGAAGCTGCCGGGCGAGGCCATGGTCGTAATGACGCCAGAGCACATGAATGTTTTTTCGGGAGCTGGTTGGTCAAAAGAGAAGTTCTATGAAGAACTCGAACCCCTGTTAGAGATGGACCCCGAAGTATCGGCAAGGGGAGCGTTAGGTATCGAGGAGGGAATTCCTACCTCGGGAGACGAGGAAACCGTTTTTGGGTCAAGTTCGGGACGAGCTATACGGAAGCTGCCAGAGTGGTCACCCATGATTGTTCGCGCCGGTGGGGGAGCGGGTGGCTTCTCAGCCATCTTGGAAGGTTGGGTGCCGGGCGCAAAGGGAAGCACGCCGATCACCCGGCGCATCGAGCCGTAGGTTTCATAGATGCTTCTCTCGAAATTCGGTTCGAGGAGTCCGGCAAAGACGCTGGTACCATCGGGCTTGTGTTGACTTGGATTGTCGGTGCCTTGCACCTAGTTTCTGCCTTTTCTCTTATAGCGCTGGTGCTTTTGCATAGCGGCAAAGGTGGCGGTGTTTCCGATATGTTCGGAGGAAGCGTGGGAGCGACCGCAGCAGGTTCGACTGTTGCTGAGAAGAACCTCAGTCGTATAACTGTGGTGGTAGCGGTTACCTTTGCCTTTACCACACTCATTCTGGGACTGCTGCTGGCTTAAGCCGCCAAAGTCATTCCAAAGGCCCCATTTTCCTATGTTGGCAACCTCTGTCTCATTGGTAGAGTAGGGCTTCTTCCGAGATCTCGGAACTGCGTCGGAGTGGCGGAATTGGCAGACGCGCTAGACTAAGGATCTAGTGCCCGTTAAGGGTGTGGGGGTTCAAGTCCCCCCTCCGACACCAATTACTCGAAGTCGATGACGGTACGCCCTTGGGTGCCGCTCAGCATGGCGTCAAGTCCTTGCTGTACTTGCGCAATTGGTACCCTTTTTGAAATCAGTCTGTCTATGGGAAGCTGGCCCTCTAAGTAAGCAAAGCAAAGGTCCCCGATAGCTTTGGCTGAATCAGTTGCCGCGTAGTAGCTCCCCTTAATCGATTTCTCGGAGCGAATGAAATCGGCTGTAAAAATACGAGTTGCTTCCGACTCGTTTGGAATTCCCACGCATACCAAAGTGCCTCCGCGTCTAACGGCCCTTAGCCATGACTGTTGTAAGCCTGGGCTGCCAACTGCTTCGATTACTACATCGACACCCACACCGTTTGTAACGTCGAGGACCTTCTCTATTGCTCCTTCATCGGCGACAAGGAAATCCGTCGCACCCAAATCGACAGCCAAGGTTTCTTTTTCGGGCTCCCGATCAACAGCGATTATCTCTGCTGCTCCGGCCATATGGGCACCCATGATTGCGCTTAACCCAACACCGCCAGCGCCGACCACTGCGACTGAGTCTCCCTCTGATAGCTCCCCACGGTGAATTGCTGCTCCTACGCCTGTTGCTACACCGCATCCGATTAGGGCGGCAACCTCGAATGGCACGAAGTCTGGGATTGGCTGGCAACTTGCTTCGGACACGACCATGTGGTCTGCCCATGTTGAGATGCCGCAATAGTGCATTATTGGGTCGCCGTCTCGTGAGATTCGACTGGTTCCGTCTGTGAGGTAGCCACTCCATATTCGTTGAAGGCCTTCGGAACAGAGATGTCTTTGTTGCCGCTCGCAATAAAAGCATTTGCCGCAGCTTGGGATCCAGTTGAGAGCCACCCGGTCTCCAACCCGTACCCTGTTCACGTTTTGTCCTACGGCAACTACTTCGCCAGCACCTTCATGGCCCAGAACGCAAGGAATCTGGGCATCGTGATGTCCTGAAATCGCATGTTGATCGCTGTGACATATTCCGGCTGCACCCATAGCCACTAGCACCTCTCCGTCGAGAGGTCCCGCAAGTTGAAGAGTCTCCACTTGAACTGGGCCGCCGACGGTGGTCAGTGTGACTGCTTGGATGTCCATTTCTAGTCCCCAATAGTTTCAATATGTAAAGAGTAAGACGGTTTAGGTCAAGGCTAGAGAAATGTTTGGTTGGTGGGCTTAATGGCGAGATCCTTAGATGGTCGTGCTTATGTACGAGCTGAGTCGGCAGGTTATCTAATTCTACAAAACCGTCTTTTCTTGCTGAGGCCCTTGGACCCGCTGGCGAACTAATAGGTGAGGACTACGTCGGCTTGGCTACTTAGGGCCACTACGCCCGGAGGACCACTCCAGTTCAGATCCAAACCTGCGATGAGGACCTCATGGGCATTGTCAGGTGTAACTCCTACTACCTCTTGGGAACCAGTCGAGCAGTAGATCCCTTGAGCTTGATCGATCAATGTTTGCATCATCGACTTGCACCACCCGGTTTCTTGAGAAACATGTTGGTCCAACGAGGTAATAAATTCTTCGTGTAATAACCGAACAGCGTGAGAGGCAAAAAAGATGTCTACGGTGTGTCCATCGATAGCTGCCTGTGCGGCGCATGCGATACCGATAACGCATTTTCGGGGATCTACCTCCGGGTCGGTTGATATTTGTACGAAGTAGTTCTTGGCCATAGAAGTATTGCCCTTGATCGTCGGCTGTTGAAGGCAGGATATTGCCTTTGGATACCTCGGAGCCAACCGAATTTTTCGCTGCAAGAAGACAAATTGAACCGAGGTTGTTCGCTTCGAGCGATAAGCAATTATGAGCCGAAACTAATGGCTAGGGTCAGAGACACTGGAGGTAAACTCGATGAGTTCTTCTGACAAGAGTTATCTGGCCGCGGGTTGATTGCCTATCACGCGAGTTGGGGTGACGAGAACCGCTGCTCTTCTACTCCGAATCATTTCGGCGTCGTATTCGTCGAAATCGTCGTGTGTTCCACCGGCTGCCTGATAAATCTCACGTAGCAGAAGGCGCAATGCTTCTGCGTCGACCGAGTCGACGTTGTCATCCGGTCCGATGAGCTCAGCTTTTCCGGTAGCAGCTACCCAATTCCAGCCCCTTCGCACAGCGATTGTGACCTCGGACCCTCTCCTCACATGCCGGAGGCGAGCTGCTGTTCCGACAGAGACCAACGCTACGCACTCAATGCCCGAAAGGGGATGGCGGATTATTCCGCAGTTTGCGATGCTGGATAGGACACGACCGTCTTGCTGGACTGTACTAATCGTTGCAAGGCCAGTTTCATCTGCGAGGAAGCGGTGTAAGTCATCAAGGTTAGGCATCAGAGATTCAACCTTCGGCTGTTATTGCACGAAATTGTAGTCAGGAGCGAAAGAGCGATCGCTATACAAAGATATATGGTCGATGTTACCCAAGTTTGTTTCGCTGCGTTTTATGGAGCTGGCAGAATCTGGAGTTGCTCGGCGAGAGGAAGATCCATAAAGGCTTCATACTCAAGCATGAATTGCTTGATGTTGAGAGCACATACTTGGACCAATGCGCCATCTATACCTAATTCGAATACCAGTGGGAAGAACTCTCCAGGTCGTCGACGGATCCGCAAGACACCAACAGGAAGCTCGCAATAAGAAAAAACTGTTCATGCTGGGCCAGGGCGGCACTCAGGGCACATAATCTCGACCTTAGAGTTGTTGTTGACGCAAGGTGGAGCGAGGAATGGGCGAAGCTGTTTGTTTTATGGTTCTGGTAATCGCTGTTGCGGGGGCAGGATTGTGGAAGTTGAAGCTACTCAAAAAGTTGTAAACCTTCCTCGGTCTCCAATGTTGGTGACTGCGGCGGATCCTGCGGTCATTTAGAGGAGTGATTCGCGAAATCGAGGTTCACTCTGACAACATATGGTTATGGAAATCGTTCTAACTGGAACAGGAAGTCCATTGCCTGATGCCAATCGCGCAGGGCCATCGACCTTGCTCAAGGCGGGAGAGAATCACGTTTTGGTCGACGCAGGACGCGGAGTGGTGATGAGAATGGCTGCTGCCGGATCTCTGCCAATGTTCTTGAGCGGAGTGCTCTTGACTCACCTGCATAGCGATCACGTTTGTGATCTCAATGATGTGATCACAACTCACTGGGTTATGAGTCAAGGTAACGGCACACTGGCTATCTATGGACCGCCAGGCACCCAAGAATTCGTTGACCGCCAGATTCATGCACTCGAGGCAGACATTGGTTATCGAATCGAGCATCACGATCAATTAACCAATGGGCCCAAGGTCGACATTACCGAACTCTCCCCAGGAGCCGAATTCTCCATAAATGATTTCAGGGTTACTGCTGCCGCTACCGAGCACGCACCGGTACGACCAACGCTTGGGTACCGATTTGAGAATGAATCAGCAGTGGCAGCGCTCGTAGGAGACACTCTTCCATGTGAGGGAGTCGATGGACTGGCAGCGTCAGCAGACGCGTACGTCCAAACGGTGATTCGCAGCGATCTACTGAAATTGAGCTCAAATTCGATGCTTCTCGACATTTTGGATTACCACTCTGACGTCGAAGATGCTGCTCGAACCGCGGAGCGAGTTGGGGTTAAGCGTCTTGTATTGACCCATATGGTTCCAGCGCCAACGCCTGACCGGTATTTCGAGTGGATCGACTTAGCAAAAAAACATTTTGATGGTGAAGTGCTCATAGGCGATGACCTGACAACTATTTCGATCTAAAGGACCCCTTGCAACCACGACCGTTACCTTCGTTTGAAGGACGAATAGGCAAAACCCTGGAAGATTCCGTCCCGCATTATCCAGTGAGGCCCCATCCGGGTTCAGATTCTCCCAATGTTGTTATTGTCTTGATCGATGACACAGGATTCGCTCAGCTAGGTTGTTTCGGTTCAGATATAGACACCCCGAACATAGACGCACTGGCTACTGGCGGTTTGCAGTTCACAAACTTCCACGTGACACCACTCTGTTCGCCCACCCGAGCAGCCCTTTTGACCGGTCGTTCACAGCACAGCGTGGGCATGAGGTCTGTTTCCAATCACCAAACAGGATTTCCTCACCAGCTTGGCCACATCTCAAACCACGCAGCAACTATTGCTGAGGTATTGCAGTCAGAGGGCTACGCGACATTTTGTGCAGGAAAGTGGCACCTTGCTCCAACAAACGATATATCTGCTGCAGGTCCCTTTGACCAGTGGCCCCTTGCCAGAGGATTTCAGCGCTTTTACGGCTTCCTCGAGGGTGAGACGGACCAGTTTTACCCTGAACTTGTAGTGGACAATCACCACATTGAGCCACCTGGCAAACCTGAAGATGGTTATCACCTAAGTGCAGATTTGGTTAATCAGCTACTGCGCATGATCAATGACAGTAAAGGTATTCGGCCTGACCGGCCGTTCTTTGCCTATTTGCCATTCGGGGCGACGCATGCTCCGCATCAAGCTCCTGAGCCTTTTCTTCAAAAATACCGGGGCAGGTATGACGAAGGGTGGGATGTGGCACGCGAGCGTTGGTATGCGAAGCAGTTAGAGCTTGGGGTGACGTCAGCGTCAACGCAACTAGCGCCAAGGAATGAAGGGGTTGAAGCTTGGGATCAACTTCCCGAGAATCATCAGAGGTTTGCAGCCCGCTTACAGGAGGCGTTCGCAGCATTTTTGGATCACACAGACACACAGGTCGGAAGGCTGGTGGACGGGCTCCAAAGGATGGGGGAGCTTGAGAATACTATTTTTCTCTTTTTGGCTGACAATGGCGCCTCGCAAGAGGGGGGCCCTTACGGGGTCATGCATGAGATGAAGTTCTTTAATGGCGTGTTCGATTCACCGGATGAACTAATTACGCACATCGAAGACATAGGCGGTCCTCACAGTCACTCGAATTACCCGTGGGGTTGGGCGCAATGCGGAAATACCCCCTTCAAGTGGTACAAGCAGAACACTCATGAGGGTGGCGTGCATGTCCCTATGATTTTGCATTGGCCCGCGGGAATTGATTCGAAGGAATTGGGTACGTTACGGAATCAATTCATCAATGTTTCTGACGTTGTCCCAACCTTGTATGAGTTACTGGGGATCACGGCACCGGATTCGTATAAGGGGCATGAGCAAATCCCCATCACAGGGGCGTCTTTCGCCTCCGTTCTTAACTCTGCTGAAGCCCCGGCGACGAATAGATTGCAGTACTTCGAACAGTTTGGGTCGAGAGCTTTGATAGCTGAGCAAGAGGGAGTTACTTGGAAGGCCGTCACGCGACATCAAAAGGGGGCCTCCTTTGAAGATGACCAGTGGGAGCTCTACAACCTGTCGGTCGATCAGTCTGAATGCGATGATTTGGCGGTTACAAGCCCCGAAAAACTAGAGGAATTGATTGATCTGTGGTGGGAACAGGCGGAATTGCACGGTGTGCTGCCGCTCGATGACCGGACCATTGAACTATTTGGGTCTCGGCTAGATGACCATTCGCCGCACCCCACACACCGGAAATACAGGTATAGGCCTCCCATGTCTCCGATACCCGCACAAGTTGCACCTTCTCCCTCTGGTCGCTCATGGGAGCTGAAGGCTCGAGTGGCGTACAAAAGTGGGGACGAAGGAGTTTTGTACGCAATGGGAAACGAGAACTCGGGCATCACTGTATTCATTCAAGGCGAACGCTTAGTCATCGACTACAACGCTTTCAACGATCACACGCTGTTGGAGTCAAGTCATCCACTGCTAGAAGGTGAGAATAATCTCTCCGTGGTGGTGACTAGGACCAAGGGTAGAGAGGGATTGATTGAAGTTCTGGTTAATGGCGTTGCTTGTGGCTCGGCTGAGCTTTCGTTCATGATGAGAATGATTAGTTCTATTGGAGCAAGCGTAGGGATGGATCGCGGCTCGGCAGTTTCAACACGCTACGAGAGCCCATATCCCTTTACGGGCGCCATCGAGGACCTCACGATTCAGCTTGGGCGAAGAACCATGAATGAAGAGAAAGCGAAGGCTGAAGCAGAAATATCGCGTCAGTAGTCGTTAGGTGTATTTAACTAATTCAGGTTATTGCTGCACCATCCATGCGGCCATCTTCTCGCCACTCGTCCAATATCCGATGGAATCGAATTGGACCTGCTCCATAGCTGGTAGTGAAAAAGCCATCGGGATTTCCTGCTTTACCCTCGTTGTTGTAGTAGCCGGGTGTGCACTCTGCCCTGAACCGCTCTCCGAGCTTAGATTTATCTTGGATCTCATCAACCCACATCTGCTCACCTTCAGCGGTCGCTTCGATCATTGTTGCTCCCTGGTCGCGAACCTGAGAAATCATGTAGGAGATGTGCATCGCTTGTTCATTGAGCGCTTGTGGCACGTTGACCGTTACCGCAGTGTGGGTGAACCCAAGGAAGAAACAGTTAGGGAAATCAGTAGTTTGCATGCCGTGAAGGGTTCTTGGCCCATTTCCCCATTTGTCACTTAAGTGTTGCCCGTTGCGGCCGACTATGTCGTACCCAGCTCGCCGGGTGTAACCCGTTCCAACTTCAAAGCCGGTAGCGAAGACAATGCAGTCAACCTCATGTTCAACTCCATTGGCGACAACACCCTTGGCTGTGATGCGTTCCACCCCTTTGCCTTGAGTGTCAACCAGTGTCACATTAGGCAAATTGAAGGTGGGTAGATATTCGTCGTGGAAGCAGGGGCGTTTACAGAACTGTCGGTACCAAGGTTTGAGAGCTTCGGCAGTAGCTGCATCTTCGACTACCTCGTCGACTCGATTTCGGATGGAGTTCATTTTCTGATAGTCGGCCATTTGCATGAGGTAGCCTTTTTCTCGACCGCTAACGCGCCGACCCAGTTTGCGGCCAGCTAATTTGGCCGCCGTTCCAGTCAGATTTCTGAAAATATCAGTCCAGCCGTCGGAAACGAGGTCTTCCTCTTGGTCGCCGCCTGCAACCAATGTGTTGAAGTTAGCCATCCTTTTGTCTTGCCAACCGGGCTCTAAAGATGCTGCCCACTCCGGATCAGTTTCCCGGTTATTTCGGTAGTCGATAGAGGAAGGGGTTCTCTGAAAGACGTACAGGTGCTCGGAGGCTTCGCCTAAATGGGGGATGCACTGGATGGCAGTCGCACCAGTACCGATGATCGCGACCTTCTTATCGTTCAATCCGGTCAGGTTTCCGCTGTTGTCTCCACCGGTGTATTCGTAGTCCCAGCGACTGGTATGAAATGTGTGTCCTTCGAAGGAGGAAATGCCTGATATTCCGGGCAGCTTTGGACGATTCAAAGGACCATTGGCCATTGCCACGAATTGAGCTCGCATTTTGTCACCGCGATCTGTTTCTATGATCCAACGGGTCGCAGCCTCATCCCAACTTAATTTGGTGACCGAGGTGCTGAAACAAGCGTTTTCGTACAAGCCGTAATGATGACCAATATTTTGAGTGTGTCCCATAATTTCTGGAGCGAACGAGTACTTATGTTTGGGGACGTAGTCAAGTTCTTCAAGCATGGGTAGATAGCAGTAACTTTCGACGTCGCACATTGCTCCGGGGTAGCGGTTCCAATACCAAGTGCCTCCGAAGTCACCGCCACGTTCAATAACCCTTATGTCGCTAAAACCGGCTTCTCGTAGCCTTCCGCCCATCAGTAGTCCGCCGAAGCCACCGCCGATTATTGCGATTTCGACTTCGTCGAAGAGTGGCTCCCTTTCGACGGTCTTCTCGTAGGGATCGTCCAAGAATTTGGAAAATTCTCCAGAAGTCTCAACGTATTGTTCGTTGTGGTCGTCGCGGACGCGCTTGTCGCGTTCGGAAAGGTACTTTGTGTGCAGCTGATCTGGATCAAAATCGATCTCTCCGAGCACTGCCGTTACTGCCTCGCGCATTTCTTCCATGCTTTGACTTTACTGTGAAAATCTAAGAGCTGTTAGTTAAGGAGGGCGAGACTTTAGCGCCAGGCGATCCTTGCCCAAGACAGAGTTGAACAGTAGTAAACATCGCGGTCTTCGCCCGCTGCGAGAAACATGCCGTTAGCTATCCGCGAGCCAGTCGAAACCCGACTTAGAAGATCTCCTGTTTGTGTATTAACAACGATGAGGTCGTCAGACTGTGCTTGAGTGAAATCGTTGATGACCAGTTCGCCAGATTCAGGAAATACAACGGGTTGCATAGTCGGCCGAGCTTCGAGCTGCCAAAGAACCTCCAAATCTCCGGCCGTCGAGATTCCAGCGAGCCCACCGTTGATGGAATCCCAGGCGATAACTATTTGCTGTTCGGGCAAATGGACTGGAGGTGCGATTATTCCGCCTCCTTTGTGTCCGAATGGCTCGATCACGTCGGTAATACCCGTTTCCTGGTTGACTCGCAGAAGGCGTTGCGGACTTACCCATGGAGCTGGGCGCTGCCAGGACAAGAGCTTTCCGGCAGGCTCGTCGAAGCGGCCGTTTGGAAGCGTTCGGTGAATTGCTCGTACCCCCTCGATATCGCCGCAATCCATAATCCAAAGATGATCATCTGAAATGCATGAATCCCATGCGAGTCCAGAATTTGAATTCGGGTTTCTGTATTGGCAGCTCCAGTCGGCAACTTCTGGCTTTCCTTTGATGATGTCGATCTTCCAAATATGTTCAGTGCCGGGAACATAAACAGACTCGACGCCGTCTTTTAGATCGGCTGCGATGCGACCCATTGAGCCTTCGGGAAGCACCATTGTTTCAACGACTTCGAGTTTTTCGGGTTCTAGGAAGGTAAGGGTTGTGCCTCCCTGCCCCTCGAGTCTTAGGTCCTTGGTCACCAAGGTGCCATCAGATAATGCGAGCAAGCCATTGTGGGCTCGGCTGACTGGAAGCTCTCGTTCGCATAGCACTGATAGGTCATCGGGATCTAAGCGGTGCAGAAATGAACCGTTGACTGACATGATTGAACCGTCAGCGTGAACAAGAATTGCTCCGCACCACACGTGATCACCACAAGGTAGGTGGGGAGATTCTGCCAGCGTTTTGAGGCTGACGGGGTCGTATCTTTGTACCCAACCAAAGGGAGGCGGACCTGAAAACGCGGGCATAGTGCCACCTAGGTACCATTCTCCCGGGTTCCTTCGTACGGTCATTACATTCCAACGCTGGTTATTTACCAAGGTGACAGTCGGTGTTCCGCTATCAGCGTCAAGTCGGCCAAAGCCTGCTTTTTGGCGACGGTTTCCTCCACATTCGACCGGCCAAGGAGAGTCCCAATAGCCAGGATGGGTTTCGTCACGGTCTCGGTTTATTTCGTGCATGGTTTATCTGGTCCTCTTGTGACAGCTTTTTGGCTGATCTTCGAAGGATTACTAGTGGAAAGATTGCTCTCGGGCAGATTGAGTTTTGACCTGTTTTGCGGCTAGAGGTCTTGGCTTGCAGCCCAGGTTGAGTGGGTTCCGCTCGCAATACGTTCTGGGAGTCTGATTTGACATACAGGACCATGGCTCAGATTCGAAGCTTCAAACACTAGGGCTTCTGAGTAGTCGTTATTTAGATCTGACGAAAAAGTGACTAGGTATCCGTCGTCCTCGGCGGATGATCCGTCTCGGGGAGCCATAACAGTCTCGCTCACAAAAACACCAGGTTCGAATTCGTAGAGTTCTTCATTGCCAGTGTCTAAGTCGTGTTTGATTATCCCGTCAAAGGCGAATAGTCCGGGAGTGCACTTTGCGTTGTAGGAATAGCGGTGACGCTTTCCTGCGTAACGCCCGTTGATCATTGGAAACTCAGCGCATCGTTCGCTGGTCGATTCTTCTTTGCATTCTCCGGTTCGTGTGTTGAATTTCCAGCGATGTGCTCGTGCTTGCAAAACATTCATGTCCAGAGTTTCGAACCCTTTATGCGACTCGTCTCGGCGAGCAATACCCCGAGCCGTCGGGTTGTGCTGAAAAAAGCCGTCCAGGATGACCCAATCACCGTCTTCGTAAGCATTGGTCCAATGAAGAACGAAGGTCGGATCAGCTTCAAACCACATAATCTCATCAGTCGAACCATGGCGAGGGATGAGAGCAAACCGGCTTGGCAGGTTTCGATCAAAGATGTTTGAGTAGTACCCGTCTGCGAGGGCTTCAGGACTCCAAAACAGCGGGAGGTCGTTGAGGATTGACCAATTTTCTGTGAAGGCCATGTCATGCGGAAGTCTGGGGCCCGGTAAAGGGATATCGACGTGGGTAGTCAGTTCGCCAGACCGGCTTACGACTCCGTATCTCATAAATGGAGCTTCAGTGAAATAACTGAAAAACAAGAGCTCACCGGTGTGTTCGTCGACTTTCGGATGGGCGGAGACGCCCTCTGTCGGAAAGAAGTCGTTCCACTTGGTTTTGCCTAAGTCTTCGAGGGTCCGTGGGTCCAGTCGGTATAGCTCCCCGCACTGGTAGAAACTTGCTAGAGCTACGCCGCCATGAACAATGACATCAGTAGAGGCGTTGTCCTTCATCAAGGTCCGAGCGCCCCAGCCTTTCTCTGCAATGGCGTTCGAAGGGTGTTCGGAGATGCCAGCCCAAAGGCTCGCTCTAACTTCTTGTTCGGCGAGGAATGCGTCAGTTCGAACAAACCTGTTCGAGTAACGAGCTTCACCGTTTTCGAAAGAAATCGAGTGCATCATGCTGTCCCCGTCAAAGGGGTGATAACGCTTTATTGGCTCGAATAATGGGTTCTCGGTGTTTCGCAGGTAGACACCATTGAGGTCGCTTGGGATCTCGCCAATTACGTCCATATCCCAGGCGTCGTATTCTTTATGCTGAGGCTGCCAAACGCCCGAGCGGTATGGATGGTCGTCGTTTGGCGGTAGGCCAGGCTCAAAGGTCTGCTGAAGAGAAATGGTCATACTGAATCCTTACGTGAATGGTAGCAACCATTGTTTCGAGACTGGCTCAAGACATTTGTCTCCGAGTAGGGCAGACTAATCCATACTTAGTCCGTTTGATGAACTACGAAGAAGGCAGCTATGTCGTTCGTTACCACTGATGACTTGTATCAGCGTTGCCTAAGCGACTCTGAGTTTCAGTTAGCTTCCAGATATTGGAGCGGGGGAGTCCGCTTGGAAATCGGAGAGCAGTTGTTGGGCCTGACGCTTGAAGATGGTTACCTTCAAGCAAAGGTTCCGGAATCGGGGCCTGGGGTAGTAACTGTAAGCGGTCCTGCGGCCATTTGGGACAAGGTAAGAAGTGATAATCCCCCTCGGTTTCTTAACGATATAAACATCGCAACCGGGAAAGGAGGTCTCTCCCGGAGCGGTGACAGGCTCATTTGGTGGCAGTACCTCCCTGCTATTCAGCGCATTGTTGAGTTACTGCGGGTGTCGGGGCCTCAGAAGTCAACAAGGGTTGATGAAGGCCAAAGTCACGGATCCTTCGATAGCCCCATTGGTCGCTATCTTCGGTTGAATCTCCATGGGGAAGAACACCGTATCTATGTTGAAGAGGCTGGCTCAGGTATCCCGTTATTGCTTCAGCACACGGCAGGTTCGCATGGAGTGCAATGGCGTCATTTATTTGAATCCACTCAGATAACAGACAATTTTCGTTTAATAGCTTATGACCTTCCATTTCATGGAAAGTCTGTACCTCCGGTAGGACGCGACTGGTGGGCCGAGGAGTATCGGCTTGAGGGCGGCTTTCTTCGATCTGTTCCACTTGCAATCTCTGATGCGTTGAAACTCAAGAAACCAGTGTTTATGGGGTGTTCGGTTGGAGGTTTACTTGCTTTAGACCTAGCAGTTGAACACCCGGACGTGTTTCGGGCAGTTATAGCTGTTGAAGGCGCTCTTCATATTGGCGGAAGCATGAAGGGGCTTGAGGGTTTTTGGCACCCGCAAGTCTCAAACGAAACGAAGGCTCGAATGATGGAAGGCCTGACGGCACCATCGTCACCGCTTGCATACAGAAAAGAAACTATCCAGACGTACGCAGCTGGCTGGCCGCCCGTTTTTTTGGGAGACCTGTGGTACTACATCTCTGAGTACGACTTGCGGGACAAGGCGAAAGATATAGACACCCGACAAATCGGAGTTCATATTTTTTCGGGCGAGTATGACTTCAGTGCAACAACTGAGATGGGTCGAGCCGCGCACGAAGCTATTGCTGGCTCGACTTTCTGTGAAATGGAAGGTATCGGACACTTCCCTATGTCGGAGAACCCAGCGAAGTTTATTGAATACCTGCTGCCGGTGCTTAAGCGCATTCAAGGAGAAGCGCTATAAATCCTCAACCGCCGGAAAGTCTTGCGGTGGCATGATGTCCACCGTGGCCGATCGTTGTTGAGCGAGCATTCCGCCGTCTACTTTGATGACATCGCCCGTTACATA
>CEOP01245368.1_pt1 | contig 66664 bp, 38 predicted proteins | sample 361301 | NCBI WGS metagenome assembly CEOP01 (sample SAMEA2619548, study PRJEB7988) | marine metagenome | biome: marine biome (ENVO:00000447); feature: deep chlorophyll maximum layer (ENVO:xxxxxxxx); material: "saline water (ENVO:00002010), including plankton (ENVO:xxxxxxxx)" | depth 55 m
AACAGGTTCAGGCACCACAACAGGTTCAGGCACCACAACAGGTTCAGAAACCTCTATAATATCTGAATTTTGATTACTTTCTCCTGTAGAATCTATATCAAAACTAATTAAAGTTGTTCCTACAGCTACCATATCTCCTATATCTCCACTAAGTGATGACACTACGCCATTCACTGGGGATGGTATTGTCACAGTTGCTTTATCCGTCATCACATCAACTAATGCATCATCTTCTTTTACAGTAGAGCCAATGGCAACGTGCCATGTCACTATTTCTCCTTCTACTACTCCTTCTCCAATGTCTGGAAGTTTAAATTCATAATTTACCATTTTAGTCCTCCTGAGTTTTCTTTATCGCTCCAATTATTCTTGATGTACTAGGCATATAATCCCATTCTGTAGTATGAGGAAAAGGCGTATCCCAGCCTGCAACTCTTTGTATTGGACTTTCGAGGTTATAAAAGCATAATTCTTGGATTGAAGCAGATAGTTCAGATCCAAAACCGCTTGTTTTGGGGGCCTCGTGAACGATTACACACCTACCAGTTTTTCTAACAGATTTAATTATTATATCTTTGTCCCATGGTAAAAGAGTTTGTAAATCAATTAAATCACAACTAATTCCAGACTCAATTATAGCTCTCTCGGAAACGTGAACCATAGTGCCCCAAGCTATAACGGTACAATTATCTCCTTCCAATGCTAATCTACCTTGTCCCAAAGGTATCTTATAGTATTCTTCTGGGACTTCTGCTTCAGAATGATTTTTCCATGTTGGTACATTGTGAGGATCTCCGTAAAAAGGACCCCTGTAGCATCTTTTTGGTTCAAAGAAAATAACTGGATCATTTGATTCTATCGAACTAATTAACAAACCCTTAGAATTATAGGGGGTCGAACAGTAAACAACTTTTAGTCCAGGAGTATGTGTAAATTGTGATTCTGGTGATTGAGAGTGATGATGTCCACCTCTTATTCCTCCGCCTGCTGGAGTGCGTATTGTAATTGGACACCAAAATTCTCCTCCAGACCTATGTCTAACTTTAGCAATTTCATTTACTATTTGGTCATAAGCAGGAAATATGTAATCAGCAAATTGAATTTCTACAACCGGCCTAAGTCCATTAATTCCCATTCCAAATGCAGTAGCAGCTATGCCACCTTCAGATAACGGAGTATCAAAAACACGATGTTTACCAAATTTTTCTTGTAAACCATCACTAGTTCTAAAAACACCTCCAAAATATCCTATGTCTTCACCAAATAATAACACGTCTTGATCCTTATCAAGCATATTATCGAGGGCACTATTGACAGATTGAACCATATTCATTTCGACCATTATTCAACACTCCATTTTTTCATTTCATCCCATTGTTCTTGAAGATGCCATGGAACGCTCTCGTATACTTCTGTGAATATTGTATCAGAGGAAGGGTAAGGGCCATTTGCTAAATCCCCATATTTTACTGCCTCCTTGTATGCAGTAATAACCTCCTCATCTATTTTCTCTTCTAATTCTTCTTGTTCCTTTTCTGTCCATTGAGAATTCTTAATTAGATGTTCTTTCAATCTGAGTATTGGATCTCCACCTGGCCAATATTCATGTTCATTAGAAGGACGATATCTAGAGGGGTCGTCACTGGAACTATGAGCTCCGGCTCTATATGTTAAAATCTCTATATGGGTTGCACCAAATCCCATTTTAGCCCTCTCTCTGGCCCATTTAGTGACTGAGTAAAGCGCTAAAAAATCATTACCATCCACTCTGAAACAAGGTATTCCGTATGCTAAACCCCTTGTGGCAAAATTATTACTACCACTCGCGATGTTATAGTGGGTTGAAATTGCCCAGTGATTATTTACTACATTCAATATTATTGGAGCTTTGAAAACACTGGCAAAATTAAGCCCATAATGATAGTCTCCTTCTGCGGAAGCACCATCTCCAATCCACGTTATAGTTACTTCATTCAAATTTTTGTATTTAGATGCTAATGCTACTCCAACCGCCTGACTAAATTGTGTCCCAACCGGGCTAGAAATCGAGATAAAACGCCCTTTTTTGTACGTGTAATGGACTGGCATTTGCCTACCTTTGACATTATCTTCTATATTCCCAATACAATGACAAATCATACTCACCATATCTCTACCTCTAACAAACTGTGCACCAGGTTGCCGATATGTCGGGAATATCCAATCTTCGTTATTCAGCGCCATGGTTTGAGCTATTGCAATACCTTCTTCTCCAAATGATTGCATATAAAATGATAACTTACCAGTTCTTTGCATTTTCATCATCCTATCATCAAAAATTCGTAAACGAACCATATGTTCTAATCCTAATTTTAATTCTTCAAGTGTTAAGTTAGGATTCCATTCTCCCAGCGCTTCTCCGTTGTCATCTAGAACTCTTACTAGCCCTACGGCATGTTCATATGTTTCATTCGCATCACAATCAAATTTTGGTTTTTTTAAATCCTCAGGATGCCATTTCCATGGTTCAAAAGAAGAAGAATCCCCTGGTCTGTGAGGTGCATCAGGGATATACAAAGGAATTTGTTCCTCCTCTCCTCTAGACATATTATACCCTGCCCTCTTCATCTTATTATATTACTTTGTAATTACTGTCTTATCTGAGTTATGATAGGAAATATTTGATACCGCTGATCCAGTAGAATTTTGTAATGCTACAGGAACTCCTCCATTTGATTCATTAAACAACAAACCTGCTCTGTAAGAAGAGCGTACCAAAGGTCCACTTGCTACTGCCTTGAAACCCATCTCTCTTGCTAAACCATCCCAAATAGCAAATTTATTTGGTTCTGGAAATCGAGAAACTGGAAGATGTTTATGGCTTGGTTGGAGATATTGTCCCAAAGTTATCATATCAACACCTGCTGTTCTTAGTAACTTCATCGCTTCAATAATTTCTTCATCGGTCTCTCCAATGCCTACCATTATACTTGATTTGATTTTCAGATCAGGCCTTAATTTTCGAGCCATTGCAAGAATAGTTAATGATTGACTAAATGATGCTCTCGGATCTCTTACTGTAGAATCTAATCTAGGAACGCATTCAACATTATGAGCAAATACTTTCAAGGGTATTTTATCTAATAGTATCTCTAGTGCATCCAAATTACCATCTAGATCTGAGCATAATAATTCCAATCCAACATCAGGATTTTCCTTCTTTACTTCAATAATACAGTTTCTGTAGTGCTCAGCACCGCCATCTTCTAAATCATCTCTGTTAACGACGGTAATCACTGCATATTCTAAACCCATTTGCTTTATTGCACTTGCTAGTTCTTTAGGTTCATTTTTATTTAAATCCTCGGGGCTTTTTACTGTGCCTACAGCACAGAATCTACAACCTCTTGTACAAACTTCTCCTGCAATCATAAATGTTGCAGTACCTCTGCCCCAACAATCATGGATATTAGGACATTTGGCCTCCTCGCAAACTGTATTCAGTCCGTGTTCTCTGACATTCATTCTAGCCTCATTAAATTTTTTCTGAGCATCACCTATTGGTAAGGAAGTCTTAAACCATTCTGGGAGCCTTTTTCTATTCGCTTTACGTCTTTCAATAGCATTCATTTTTTTGACTTTGGAAATTCCAGAATCTCTATTTTCGCTGCTTTCAACTATTGGAAGACGCGGCGTCATTAGTTCCTCCAAAAGAACATAAACATTAACTATTATCATACTTGTCTCTCCCTATCTTCCTAAACCTTGTAAAAACTAGATGCTTCGGAGAGACATGAATCGGGGAACTGTAATAGTTACTGGAGGCGCTAAAAGAATTGGAAAAGCAATTTCACTAAAACTTTCTTCGGACGGTTATTCAATAGCTATACATTATAATAAATCATCAGAAGATGCATTTAATCTAGTCAAGAAAATACATTCCATCGGAGGCGAAGCAGCCGCGTTTGATGCTGATTTAAACAACTCAGAAGCTGTTTCTAAATTAATACCAAGAGTAAAATCTGCTATGGGACATATTTCAGGGATTGTAAATAATGCTTCACTTTTTTCTTATGACGACATATTATCAATTACTGATATCTCTTGGAATGACCATATGAATATTAATGCCAGGTCACCAATTTTGCTTATTAAAGAATTACATAAATTAAATAACGGCAAATTACAATCGTCTGTAGTTAACATTCTAGATCAAAAAATTTCAAATCCCAATCCTGATTACTTGTCATATACTGCTTCTAAATTTGCTTTACTCGGTTTAACAGATACTCTAGCAAGAGGACTTGCTCCAAGCATAAGAGTTAATGCTGTTGCACCTGGGCATACAATTGCTAGCCCCGAACAATCTGAATCCGGTTTTTCAAAATCTCAATCTGAAACACCCTTAGGTAACGGACCAAGTCCCGAAGATATCGCGGACTCAGTATCATATCTTATGCAAGCAAAATCTGTAACAGGGCAAATAATATTTGTTGATTCAGGAGAGAGATTTCTCTCTAGAAAAAGAGACGTTTTCTTTGAAACGGAGAATTAGTATGAGTCTTCTAAAAAGTATCTTCTTACAAAATTTTAGTGATAAAAAGATTTTTCAAACTATATTCTTAGAATCTGTAGTTCGAACCATAGATATTGGAATTCATAGCTTTGAGATAGGCCATCCTCAGAGAATTAAGTTTGATATTTTTGTTGCAATTGATAGTATCGAAGAATTAGTAAGTGATGATATTGATGATACATTAAATTATGAATATCTAATTGAGATTTTAAATTCTAAAACACAAGGAAAACGGGTATCGCTTTTAGAAACACTTGCTAATGATATTTTAGACGATGTGTTATTACCAGAGAAAGTTTTAGCAGCCACAGTAATCGTTTCAAAATTAGATATTCTAGACTCAGGTAATATTGGATGTTCAGTTTCTAGAAAAAAATAATATCATAAAATTCTATGGTGCTGGGAGTGGGATTTGAACCCACGAAGGCCTTGCCACCGGAGCTTAAGTCCGGCCCCTTTGACCGCTCGGGTATCCCAGCAAGTATAACGCCGAGGCTTCATGTTTTCAAACAAACTGATAATTTACTCCTAATTACGATGCATATAGTGTACTAACTTCCCGAACGTTTTAACAATTTGAATATATCCGGTAACTGTGCCAGATAGTCGTTCATCGATTTTTACACTGCAAAGTACTAGAATAGCACTTTTTATTACTTTCTTATTTTTAGTTCCAATTTATGCCCCATTCAATCAAAATTTAGTGGAAAATAAAGAATTTGAAAAGAATTACTATGCATCTCAAGATACCAACATGTATAGGTTGTATTTTGCCGAAGAGAGCTCTAATGATTCTGGAGGAGGTGACGGTTCAATTACTACCAAGGTTCCTGATGAAGGAGGTCAGAAAACAGGAAGTGTGTTGGATGAAACTATTGAATTCACAACACCAAAATTACGTTCTTCCTTAGATTTTGAAACTCGTTCCTCAAGTAGCTCTGGTTACTATATTCCATTATACTTATTTCTCAAGGCATCAGGGCCAAGTGGATCTAATGTTGAATGGACAATCACTTTAAAGGCTTCAGGATCTCAAATTGGTACTGCATCTCTGAGCAATGAGGCCTGCGTTTCTGGCATAACAAGCAGTTGTGATGATTTTGATTATGAGTTATTTGAAATAGATGTAGGTTCCAGAGATCAATTCACAGTTTCTAAAGATGAAAGGTTAGAAGTAATTGTTGATGCATCTATGTCTGGCTGTGATGGAGGGGGATTATTTTCTTCATGTGAGGCTGAAATTGCATGGAACGAAATCGATGGGGATTCAAGATATTCAAGTATTGAAGTAGATGCTAATGCAATTTCTGATAGTTTAATTGTTTTACAGAGAGAAGGTTCAGAATTGGTAGAAGGCCCTGAGTTAACTTGGTATCCAAATGATATCATTTCTGAGAGAACTATGCAATTTACCTTTGATGTTAAAAGTGCTTTTGGAAGATATGACATAGCAGATGTAAAACTTTTGATGCGTGATCCAGATGGAGTTTACAGGATTGATAGAGAAATACAATCTCAAGATAATGAAGATATTGAAGATACTTCTTCTGGAATATATGGTAAGTATCTGTGGACCTATCCAAGTGGTTTACCTTCCGGAGAATATTCAGTTGAATTAGAGATAACTGATATTCAAGGTCATTCCGCTGTAATTGAACACGAAAAGATACAAATGAAACAATGGGGCGTTGCATTAAATCATAGATTTGATAGATATGTCGAATTTATAGCACCAGGGGAGATTACACCAATACCACTCCAACTAGTTCACAGAGGAGATTCTACAAAATCAATGGATGTTGAATTAAGCGTCCAAACTGCATTGGGTACTTCTTGGTTAGTAGAATTTGACTCGCCAGGAGGCTATACTCTAGATCAGGGTGGAGATATATTAAATCCAATATTGTCATTAAGAGCTCCTGATGATTTGAGTAGGACGCCTGGTAAAATAAAAATAACCGCTCAAGCAGAAGCATTGAATGATGATGGCATATTAACAGTAGTGCACTCAGATTTGTTGGAACTAGATTTAGAAAAAATTGATGTTTACCAACCGCCAGAAATTTCTCTTTGGTCGGAAGAACATGATGTAGCCATAGCTAATTCAACTAGGGGAGATTCCATTGATCCAGACATACCAAGATATGTTGAGTACGGGGAATTCAATCCATTTATTTTAGAAGTATTTAATACAGGTTTTGATGCAGATTCCTTTAGAATAGACATATTAAAACGCTCAAAAGCTATTTTCCAGATATTTGATAACGATACTGGTAATAGAATTCTAGAAGACGATGGAGATGGCACATTTCATATCTCATTATTAGAAAGACATTCCACACAAACCTTGAAATTCAGTATAAAACCTTCTGATGACAGAGAAGATTCAGATATTGGTCAAATTGAACTAGAAATAATCAGTGAAGGAAATGCTTCTTTACGTTCCACTATTATTTTTACCATTCAAAGAACATTTGGGATAAGGGCAGAGGTATCTCAAGATTGTGATGGTACACCTCTAGGCCAGATTGAGGTTTCTCTTTGTGCACCTAATTCAGATAATCCTACCGTCGATTTAAGGGCTAGGATAACAAATACTATGGAAAACGATCAAGCTTCAACACAATGGAGAATTCAAAATCCTGCCTCGCTATTGAAAAATCTTGATATCAATCCAGTATTTGGTCAATGGCAATTTACAGTCAAGGATAAAGACGGAATATCAGTACCAAGAGTTACTTTAGGTCCTGATGACTATACTGAAGTTTTTGTATCAATTACACTGACTGATCAGGTTGAAGCTGGTAATCATACACTTTATTTGAGAATAATAGAAGACACAGAAGACCCCAATCCAAGATATTTTGATTTACCTATGACATTTGAAATCGGCGAAGGTGATCCAGACTTAGAAATTGTTCAAGTTTCTCCGATTTCAAGATTCATTCCGGGAGAGCCTTATTCAATACAAATGAAAGTCCGCAATCAAGCAAATACTCCTATGACCGTTTTGTTGGATTCGTCTGTAGAAGAAACAGGTTGGAGTATAACAATAGAAGGAAAATCTGGTTCGCCCTTAATAGAATTAGATGCCTTCGATGAAGAAACTTTTACTGTTGAAGTATTAGTTCCAGATGATGCAAATAATGGTGATAAAATACCGATTTCAATTACCGCATCCCCTTTGGACACAGAACAAAGTTTTTCAGATGAATTTACAGCTGAATTCCAACTAAATGCTGTAATAGAAATATCTTCAATTAAGGAAATAATAATCAATGAAATCACTCATCCAAGATTTTCAACAATGGTTTTCGCCTTAGTAGCAATTTTAATTATATTCGCAGGGGTACAGAGTCGTATGAATAGGAGAAAATGGGCCACTCAGATGGCTTATTTGGAGATGTTATCTGATAGTGGTAATGAAGATGAAAACTCTCAAAATAATATTGATATACCTGATCCTATCATGGTGGATGAAGATATAACTCCTGATAAATATGAACAAGATGATATAGAACTAGTTTAATTATTTCTAAGATATGTATGAACGACGCTCCATTCTTCTTAAGACCCTTATAATAACGCCATAGTTTTAGGGTAGTTTTATGAGTGTGTCATTTGAGTATTCTGACAAAGGAGTTCAGCTAAGAAAGACACGTTCAGCTGTATTCTTTAGTTTTGTAATGCTGTGTGCTTCTCTATCGGCATTAGAGTTTGGAATTTGGAAAGCTATGGCTACAACCGATCAGGATGGTGATGGTTTAAGTTATGGTCTTGAATTTTTAATTAATACTCAGCCACAAGATTGGGATACAGATAATGATGGCTTACCTGATGGTTGGGAGTGGCAGTATGGATTAGATCCACTTTCTTCTTTGGGTAATAATGGATCCACTGGTGATCCAGATCTAGACTCACTGAATAATTTAAATGAATATTTATATTCAATTCCTTCTAATTGGGACTTTTCAGGGACTCCAAATGAATTGGATAATGGTGTATGGTGGAATGGTACTGTACCTGTAAGTAATTGGGATGAAGAAAGTGCTATGCAACTTCTTCAAGGTACAGGAGGAGACGGGTTCGATGAAGATCCAGTTGGAAATATATGCGCTGATACCTTTGATAACGATGGAGACGGATTGGTAGATGATTTCGATAATGATAAAGACGGAGATGCTGATTGTTCCTCGGATGATGATGATGGCGATGGCCTAATTGATGAAGATGTAAATGGATGGGATACTGATGGCGATGGAATTCCCGATGGCTGGGAAGTGGCATATGGGCTTGATCCTACGTCCAATTCTAATATGGATGGAACCTTCGGTGATCCTGATGGCGATGGATTAATTAATTTGTATGAATATATTAATCCAGCCTGGAATACAAGAAATGGTAGCACTTTCCCTCCCACTCAATATTTTAGACCAGGTCCTGTAAATATGACCTTCACTACATCTCCTTGCAACCCCGTTCTTGAATTAGGCCCAGGAGGTTGTCAAATATTTACTGCTGAGGTAGATGGAATAACGCAAACAGATCCTCAGAATAACGATACAGATGGAGACGGCCTGAATGATTCATATGAAGCTTTAATTCTACTAACAGATCCAACAGAACCAGATACTGACAGTGATGGAATACCTGATGGTATTGAAGTAAACGGGCTTTATGGGGATCCGGAACAACCTTCTGATCCACGGGATAATAACACCGATGACGACCATCTTGAAGATGGTGAAGAAGATACAAATGGAAATGGGATTGTTGATGAAGGAGAAACGGATCCAACTAGGATAGAAGATGAAGGAGATATTGATAATGATGGATTACAAAATTGGGAAGAAAATCTAACTTGTACATTTTGGGATAATCCTGATTCAGATGGAGGGGGAATAAATGATGGTGATGAATTAGATTTTATGAGGTCTACTAATCCTTGCGTTTCGACTCTTGATCTAGAATTCATAGTATTATCTTGGGATTCTAATGTGAATACTTTACAACTAAATTCTACGGATAAAATAAATCCAAATCCTGTTGATTGGAGACAAAATCAAGCCCCTATGGCATATTATGTATCATTATCGGGTAATTTAACAGGTTTCAGATTTAGCAGTATATTTGGAGACACTTTACGAGGTGTAGATACTGACATGCCTTTAGGCGTATCTTCAATAATTATTACGAATGGTTCATGGTGTTGGAATGCAACTGTAGGGGCTATTAACGACCCTCATTGTGATGATGATTATCCTGACTTAGATTCAGACGGCTTAGCAGATTGGGAAGAATTAGAAGGTACATGGGGATTTGTTTCAAGCATAAATATGACAGATTCAGATGGAGATGGTGTAGATGATTTATCCGAAATTCAAAATTCAACTAATCCTATGGAACCTTGTCATAATTTATTAGATACAGATGGCGATGGATTAAATAATTATTTTGAAAATAACACTGGATGTAGTTTGTCATTTGGAATTTCTCCTGGGAATATGACATTAGATACTTATCTCACATTGTGGAATCAATCTGATTCCGACAATGGAGGAGTTTCAGATGGCCAAGAGTATCTCGATGGAACTAATCCACAAAATAACCCTTCAGACGATATCAACCCTACAGATACCGATGGTGATGGAATACCGGACACTATCGAGCAGGATATCGGTACTGATTGGTTAGATCCAGATACAGATGGTGGAGGAATCCCAGATGGCCAAGAATGCCCAGAATCATTCTGGTCAACAGATTGCGTGGATTCTATCTCTGATCCCTTCAATTCCAGTGATGATATTGATTACAATTCACTATATTTTTCTGCTTACAATTTATCCTCAGGAGCAGATCCAACTCTGAAACATTACTGGAGATGGCATACTTATGATTCTTACACTGGGGCTTCTTGGGGTGTTAATTCTTCACTTTTAGGAAATACTGTAATAACTCCAACCTCCAATATCAGCCAAGGAGTTTCAGATCCTGCTTTCTGGAATTCATCCTCTGCAACTGATTGGGAATTAGTATTTGATAGTGGATTATTGACTCCTGGTATTGAATTAATAGCCCCCTATAATGTATTTGAATTTGATAGTTGGACAGAATTTACTGCAGGATTAAATTTCTCAAATTTTACACGTGATATTATCATTGATAACTCTAATATAGATTCTTTATTTATTTCTGCACCAGAAATTATTTTCTCTTCAGAAATAAGAGAAAACTCAACATTTTTCACTGCTAGTTCTTATGCTACTGACCTTCCTAATGTCTATCTCTCTAGTGCTGGACAATTTGTAAATAATATCACTCAACAAGTAATAAACAGTTCTGGAGCGGTTTCTGCATGGGATAAAATTATTGCAATACAAGACTTCATAATAAATGGTAATGAAACTTTTACTTTCTTAAGGAATCATGATGGGTCTTCAAGGCCTAATGATTTAGGCTCAGAAAGTGATTTGTCTCATTGGATTCTAAACTCTTCCCTTGAAGGAAGCTGTGATGAATTCACATCTTTATTTGCTGTTATGTTGAGGCATGCAGGAATGCCTAGTAGGAAAGTTACTGGTTTTGCAGGAGGTGATTGGAATGGTAAATCCTTTGATATTTATGGAAAAGATTTCACTTGGTGGGTCGAAGTACATTTACAAACGAATCAAAATCAAGGTAATTTGGATATGGGGTGGATTCCTTTTGAAGCATGCCCTGATATGTCATTGGTCGAGGTTACTAACTTATCATGGTCACCAGATACATTGAAACGTGATTTAAGTGGTGAAAATATTTCTGTTGAGGGCGTATTAAAGTTTGTTGATAATTCATCAGTAGCACCAGAAATTGACTTATCTCTTTATCTAATTTCTCCATTAGAAATATCCAATATACCCGGCTCAGCTTCTTTAAATGAATATTTAGTTGCTACTACAACTACAGATGAAAATGGACATTTCAATCTATCAGGCCTACCTGATGAAATCATCAGTCCTGGTTATGCCTCATTGGTAATTCAGACATCTAAGAAAAATTATGTAGGAGATCAAGGTATTAGCTTTTCATGGACAATTAACATAACCGATAATGTAAATATCAGTATTCTAGAACCTCTGCCTATCGTAGAACCTATGCTTGGTGTTGGAGTAAATACCACTATTTCAGGACAGATGTCATGGGAAAGTAGTCCAAAAATAGATCCCACATTAGTTGATAATTTACAACTAGAACTAAGCTATTCTACTTCTCTTGATGGCGATGTAATTATTTCAACCGAGATAGGAGCCGGTGGATATTTCGAATTTATTGTCCCAATACAAGATAATGAACCGCTTGGAATTATTAACGCTACATTAGACTTCTTCGGTTGGCATCAAGATGATTTTAATAATTTATCTAATCCATTGTATCATGCTAATCCTAAATCATTAACACTACCTCTTAATATAACTCCCTCTCCTAATATGTCTATAACTCTTGAAAGTAGTAATATCAATAATACGATAATCGATATCAATTCTTTCATTTACCTTAATGGAACGGTCCTTAGTCGAGGACTTAATCCTAGTTCATTAAACGGCTCATTGTCATTAGACATGCGTAGATCTGATATGAATGGGCCTTATGTAAATCTTAAAAATTGGATTTTAAATGAATCCTCATGGACAAGTAATCCAGGGGAATTTGAGATTTTATGGTTCTTCAACGAATCCGAAGTACCAATACCTGCGGGCCCGGTAGAGGTTAAATTCCAATTTAATGCCGACAATTTATCTGCTTCTGATCAGGAAACCTTTTCTGATATATTCGGAATTAGGAGTGAAATATATTTCAATTATACCCTTGTTCCTGATATGAGAGGTACGCTTATTGACGTTGATGTTACTTTATCAGATCATACTGGAACCTCATTTGCTAGCTTTTTAGGTAATTATACTCTAGACTTTAATGGTACACAAGTTTGGAATTTTTCTGATCCGCCCACTCCTAAATTACTAATTGAATGGACTCCATCTTTGGATATAGCCCCCGGAGACTATTCATGGGAACTAAGTTACAGCGGTACAACATGGCTTAAACCATCAAATATAGTAGATCAAATTAGAATTAGAGGCAGGGCCAATGTAACCACAAATATTGGTTCAGAATGGTCTCAGGGTGGCGATTTGAGTAGTCCTAACTGGATTAGTGGTGTCGCCAGAGATATTATTTTAGGTAATACTATAGTTGGAAATAATTCTTCTATATCTCTAACATTACAAGTCCCCTCTAATTTACCTCCTTCTCCTGATGGTTTTCCTGCCGCCCCGTTAGTTTACGAATTGGCATTTGGTTGGATAGATGAACAAACAGGAGAGTACAATCTATCATTTGTTATGCCGGGAGATATCGCTTCAGGAGTTTATGATTTACGTATTGATTTAGATTTCTCTGTAAATCCACCACAAGGAGGGAGGTACTATCAAGATAATTCTGTATTATTAGTACAAGCAGGGATACAATCTGAATTCTTAGTTACTACAAATGATTCAGTAGCTATTGTAGTTGCTGGTGAAAATATACAACTGAATGCTACCATCAATGATATCGCAGATTTATCACGACTCTCTAATGTTACTGTAGAAATTTACTTCGATTGGGGTGGCCCATCGCAGAATTTATTGCAGATAGTTCAAACCGATTCTGATGGAACAGCTTCTTTTGATTCTTTAATATCTTCAGATACAGCTCCAGGCTATTATGAATTAAGAATTTTCGCACCTGATGATCTAACGGATAATTTAGATGATGAGGATGCAGGTCGTTGGCTTAGTCATGAAATTTTCATTAATTTAACTGTACAAGTGCCTAGTTTAGTACAGATTAATTCCATACCTTCAGAAGTTACTGCACTTCAGTTTTTTACAGTTTCTGGAGTAGTGATGGATTTAGTAGATGCAAATAGAACTGTACAAGGACCGGTTGACATCGAGATATTTTTCTTAGATGATCCCGAAGAAATTTTAGTTTCTGACTTCACCACAACCATTAATGGAAGCTTCACTATTTCAGTTCCTACCGATGTCTCTGGAGATGGAGTCTCTAGTGGCTTAAAGACATTAATAGTTAGTGTAGTTAATGATTCCAGTCCATTTTACCTGACGGGAACTGGAGATACCAGTATTTTAGTACGTGGAATACCAAATTTTATTGATACTAGTCCCTTTATAAATACTGTAGTAGATAGAGGAAGCTCGATTTCAATGGCTGCAACTCTCGTAGAATTTAATGATAATAATAGGCCATTAAGTGATTTTTCTGTTACTGTGAAATTCCATGATACGTGGTTAAGTACCAATTTAACCGGTGAAGAAGGAGAAGTTGATTTTCTATTCACTGTTCCAAATAATCATCCTCTCGGACTGATAAATGTATCATTTTTCTTTAATGGCTCCGAAACATTACATTCTACTATCAAGATAATTAATACAATAACTATCAGATCTTCTACCTCGATTGAAATTTATCCAATAGTTGCTAATCCGTTTCCGGGAGATTTCTTTAATATTACAGGTTCATTAACTTCTGATAATAATACTGCTTTAACTAATAGACAAGGAACTTTACTAAGCCCTGCACTTACTTTCTCAATAGATGGCGATTTTAATACATTCATCGTTTCTTCAATATCCATTGATTCTGAAGGTAACTGGTCGGCAGAAATTAGATTAGATTTATCATTCCCTAGAGGAGTTCATAATATTGATGTAGTTTTTACCCCCGGAGTAAGTTATTACGGGGAAAGTACAAATAATTCAATCTTTGATAGTAGAGGATATTCATTATTATCAATTCTTAGTCCATTAGATCTCGATCCAGATAGTAGAACAATAAGGGGAAATTCTATTTCTATCAATATTTCTATTATTGACAATGCAGGATCGGCGGTAATCGCAGTGCCATATGACGTAAGTATTGATGATGTTATCGTGGAATCAGGATTCACTGATTCTAATGGAGAATCAACATCAATTATTTCTATAAATCCATTTACTTCACCGGGGCCAATTATTATTACCGTATCTTTTGATGGAATTAATGGTTCAACAGGACTTCTCGGGGACGAATCTTGGACCAGGGTAGTAATTTTGGCTCCAACAGTTATTGAAATATTAGAAATTACAGGCTCATTTATCGCCGGTGAAAAAATCACATTCCAAGGTACACTAACTGATGAACATGGTCAGAACCTGTTGAGTTCTGAAGCACCTGTTGGGGGCATATTACATCTTTTCATAGACGACATAGATGTTGGACCAATATATACTTCTCAATCAAATGCAACTACTACCCTTTGGAATATAACCTATGATGTCCCATCAGAGATAAATTATGGAGGGCATTCAGCTTCTGTAAAATTCTTGGGAGGATTCACATGGGTAGATCCTATGGGCCAAGGTGATTCTCTAAACCCAGAATATTATTTATCATCGTTAGCAACTATCAATTTCAATATTTCACAATTATCGCAAGTTATAATCACCACTCCTCCTAGTGATGTTGATCGTAATGATCTAGTCTTAATCGAAGGTCAACTTACAGATAAAATTGGAAGGGAAATACCTGGTAGAAATTTAGAAGTCTTTATGAACGAACAATTCATGACTGATTTAACAGTTGATGAAAATGGTGAATTTAGTGTCTACATTCCAATACCTCCAGATATGGAATTAGGGCCACAAATCGTGAAGATTATATTTGCAGGTGAAGAATTTATACTTCCTTCAAATTCTTCTACAATTTTTGTAGTTCACGGCCCTGTATTTCCATTTTTATATACTCCTAATTCTGTAGCTGTAGGTGATTCTCTATTAATCAAAGGGACCGTGAAAGACAATTTACAAGATGGTTGGCTATCCAATCATACAATAGAAATTCTCGTTGATGGAGTTTTGATGGGAATAACTACTTCTAATTCAACAGGTCATTGGGAGTATGATTGGACTATACCTGAATCTCTGGATATTGGTAATCACACATTAACGGCTTTCTCTCCTTCACAAGGATATCATCGGCAAGGAATTCATGAAACAAATCTTACAGTAGCCTATCATACAGTTATATCTCTATCAATTGAATCTAATTCAATGACAAGAGGTGAATATTGGAAATTCAATGGTAGATTATATGAGGGCGATACTCCTTATCAATTAGGGCTAGAAGATAGAGAAATATCAGTTTTATTAGACGGAGTAGAAATATCAAAATTATATACCAATAATGATGGTTCTTTCATGTATAATCATTCCCTGGGATATCAAATATCTAGAGGAATTCATGATGTTAACTTCTTATTCGAAGGTGAATTATTTTATCTTCCTTCCAATACAAATATTACTACATATGTCAAATCTGATATAAGTATAGAATTATCTCCAATAACTCATACGATAATACGTAGTTCAGAAAATCAACCAATAAAAATTCAAGGTTTTGTAAGGGAAATAGGTGGGCAATTTAATGTATTTGAAAATTTAACTCTTAAACTATACTACGGAGAAAGTGATTTACCATTTAGAAACGACCCATGGGCAAGTTCTGGAACACTTAATTTCCAAATAATCTCAAGCGCTCGTGAATTTATGGAACCAGGAATAAATAATTTAGAACTCGTAATCCAATCAGATGAATCTCGTTATCTTAATGGGGCCTCAATCAATATAGATGTCACTGTTCTCGTTTCTGTTGATTTTGATTTCTCCAGTCTTGATTTATCTAATGGTCAGAGAATACTACGGGGTTCTGTTAATCTAACAGCAAATGATACCGGAGAAGTTTTGCCTAATATTCCAATGTCTGCTTTACTAGTTAACGGATCAACTACACATTTTTCTTCTATAAAGTTAACAGATGATAATGGTCGTTTTAATTATGAATTCAAATCATTATCTCCGCTACCTCCTTTGTCTGATAAAGCATCATGGGGAATTCTAAATGTCCAATTATCATCAGATTCAGACTTTATTGATCCACTTAGCCTATCTGGACTGGTTTTACAAGGTAACTTAGAAATAAGTTATGAAGTTACTTCTGACGACTCATTCTTCCAATCAACAATCTTCGGAATTATGTTTATAATATTAGTATCTTCTTTGGTTGGCACTTTTGTTTTCTTTAATCGTCGAAAGATGTCTGAAATGTCTGAAATAGCTGGAATATTCAATTATGCTTCAGAACTTCTTGCAGCCGGAGATGAAGTGAGGGTGGCAATATTCGAATGTTATCAAAATCTTTGTGAGGTCTTCATGCGAAGAGGTTTCTTACGCCGTGGTTTCGAAACAGTGAGAGAGTTCGAATTGGCAATAAGGCTAGCATTACCGGAAATTAGTGAAAATTCTCTAGTAGCTCTAGATAGAATATTTGAAGAAGCCCGGTATTCAAGCCATATATTGGGAGAATCTGATCGCAAAAATGCTCAAGAAGCACTTTCTTTAGTAATAAATGAATTAGAGGAATTACAAGAGGTCCCAAGTAGAGATCAGGAATTAATTGAATTAGAAAACTAATTATTCTATCTGTAGCTCTAAGAAATCATTAATCCATTTACCGTTAGAAATTTCTTGATTTTCTCCTATCACAAATGTCTCAATCATCCCTCCAAAAACTTCTGGACTTATTATTCTGACTAAATTATTCCCCCTACTTCTGTTAGTTTCAACAATTATTTCACTAGGAAATTTTGTCGACAATGGTATTTTTATCTTAGAATTATCTAAAATTCCTCCTACTTCTTCTAAAAATATATCTAAACTTTTATTTCTTCTTGAAGATGCCTTTTCAGATTCAATAGCATCTGAAATTTCTGACATAATACTCATGTGACTAATATTCACTTCTTCCAAGTGAGGCATGTTAGACAAAAAACTATCATGCATTATTTCTGCAGTGACATCTAGTCCAGAATTAGAAATATCAGGTACTTGTCTTTGTATATTCAAATCATCCCCAATCAATAATTCTATTCTCTTCCACTCCATACTATCATCTATCCCAAACATCTAACCCGCATTAACCCATTGTTTACTCGATTGTTTTTTCAGGCTTTGGAAAATAATCAAAAAATGACTTAGTAAATTTACCTGTTCTCTCAGGATTACTTACTTCTATGGTTTGTAATGAATCTGGCATACAAATATTATAATTTCTTTGTAAAAGTCTATTTTCAAGAAGTACTACTATTGCTCTATCTTCTCCTTTTCTTATTGGCCTTCCTATGGCCTGCATTAAATTATTTACAGCTGGTTGTGAGCTTGAATATCTCCATGCTACAGAATTCCCAAATCGCTTCTCATAATATTTCTTTAACGCATCTTGTTTTGCACTAGGTGGCGCCAAAGGTAATCCAACACATATTACAGCTTGAAGTATGTTATCGGGATAATCCACTCCCTCTGAGAATTTGCCTCCTAATACGCCCATCAATACTCCTCTCTCTCCATTCGATTCCAATTCATATAGTAGTTTTTTATTAATTTCTATTTCTCTTTTGGTCATCGATCTCTTCTCTTCAATTACTCTAATTCTTGGCCACGATGATGGCAACCAATCTTCTTCTAGAGCTCTAAATTTTTCCATCATAGCATAACTTGGAAAGAATAATGCTATGTTACCTTTTGAATTTTTAATAGTTAAAGAAATATGTTGATTTATTTTGTTTGTATTCGATAAACCTCTAGAGGTGAATTTAGTTGTCACATCTCTTGCTATCAAAACAGGTCTTCTGTTAGACAGAAAATCAGATCTGTATTCTTTAGAAATATTCTTCCTATCTTCAGGTATTTGTAGTACATCTGAATACATTGAAGGAGGGTATAAAGTTCCAGACATGAGTATAGTTCCACTAGTTTGTTCAAATAATGGTCCACTAACTACTCCCGGATCAAGTAGAAAACTATGGACTCTTATCGGCTGCTCATCTTGTTCTCTTCTTTCTCGGTTACTGGAAGGAATTCTATCAATAACTAATGCTAATGCAGAATTATTTCTGTACTCCAAACATATTTCTAACAAATATGCCAGTCTAGAACATGCTGTTTCATCTTCATCTTCGCTAAGTTCTTCTGGTGAAACGAGATACAATAATTCTATCATTCTGTTGAGTATTTCATATCTTCTCTTATGTTCTACATCTAGGGATTCCATTAAACTTTCATTAATTTTATTTAAAAAATCACTTGTTTCTATTTTCATATCTTTTCTATCGCCTAATTCTTTTTCTTTTGTATTATACCATTTTATCATATCTTTTTTAAGTTTATTCAATTGTCTTTTTAATTTTCTAATCTCTTCTATTTCTTTATTACCAAATGTATTATCTATGTCAGATTCATTGATTTCTTTCTCCTTATTTGCTAAATATTCATTAGTTTCATCATAAGCATATCCAAATGCTTTACGTTGTAAACTTCTTTCTAGGCCATTCCTGACTCTATCGGGTAAATTATGTGCCTCATCAACTATCAGAATGCAATTAACTAGATCTATGCCCATCGACGAGAGAGATGATTTCATTATATTTTCAATAAATACATGGTTATAATCGCAAACTATCACATCGGCATCCTTGGCTGCAATTCTTGCTGATGCCCATGCGCAGATTTTTTCATTTCTACTTAGTTTAATTACATCCTCAACATGCATCGGTCGTTCTAGTATCATATTTGCCAGTTTAATTTTATTACTTCTTCTAGCCTTTTCTTGAATCCCGAATTCACAGTTACATTCTCCAGTTATTGGTTGAACTTCTTCACACATACTTTCTCGACCAATCATATCCGTTAATTTTATTGGTAATTGATTAGTTAACCTTTGATTAATTTGTTTTATTGTATCTACAACTATTTTGTGTTGAGACTGTCTACCTGTTAAAAATAATATTTTTTTAACATTCTTTGATTTACTTCTAACCTTCAACGCTGCTGCAAGGGAAGCAGCAGTTTTACCAATGCCCGTTGGTGCCGAAGCGATCAGGAAACCCTTTTCTTCGAGTATACTTATAGAATCAAGCAACATCTCTTTTTGGGAATCTCTAAGTTCATTATGAGCAAAGAATTCACATTCAGACGACAGTTCTCCTATGTCCATAGAAAGCGCCTGAAAATAGAACGACCAAGAAGATTGGCTTTAAATTATTGAAAAATTAACCATTATACGTTAATTCATGTTGCCTCGTGTGTGAAGCACGAGGCGATGTGTGTAGAGTGGCATTTATTTATTCCTTTCAGAAAATTTAGATCTGCTTGATAATCCATTAAATCCTCTGGTATTTGTATATTCTATTCCTCTTGGAAACCTTGGGGCTTCTTTAGCATTATATCCCACGGCATTTGAGAGTCTAGCTCTGTGAACTACACCTCTAAAACCTCTTTGAAATCTATCTTTAGATTTGGGAGTGTTGGCGAGGGGGGTTTTAGGCCCCCCCGCATTTTTTGTGTGCATCCCATCTTCGCCCATTCTCTCACCTATTGAGCGTTCGATTCGCTGTCATATCGTATTTCAATTTCTTTCATTCTAGAAGAAATTAATTTATCTACAGTTGCTCCTTCAACTGTTTCGCGTCTAATTAATTCTCTAGCCCCTTGTTTTAGGACAGATTCTGGTGACTCTGCATGTATCTTACAGAAGTCTTTCATTCTAACAGATAAATCAGGTCCCAAATTAACTTCTATTATATCTCCTATTGGGGATAAAGGACTCTTAATATATTTTTTAATTGCCTCTCTTATCACGTCAGACCTATTTCTTGTGCCTTCCAGCCCAACTCTTTGATCCAACTCCAGTAAGAAATCTTCGGGTATTCTTAGAGATACCATCGGGCTGTTACCTGCCACTCGAGAGGACTTCATTGAACAAGCCAAAGTGCATAACATGTATAAATGTAATGCAAATGAAATTCAATTGTAGTACATTATACGAAAAATTTTAATTAAAAATAATTATTTTGAGTTTACTTGAAAGGTAGAACTACTTGCCAATTATGAGGGAGGAGTTTTATGAAAATAATTAATGATACTATTCATGGTCAGTTTAAACTAAATGGCGTATGTCAAGAGTTACTCAAAACACCCGAAATGAATAAACTTAGCCATATTAAACAATTAGGATTGGCACATCTTGTTTTTCCTGGAGCTCATCATACTCGCTTTGAACACTCTTTGGGAGTTTCTCATGTAGCAGGTATGATGGCTGATCAATTAAAATTGGATTCTCATGAGAAATTAACTGTAGAAGTAGCAGGTATGTTACATGATATTGGCCATGGTCCGTATTCACATACTTTGGAACATATTTTACATGAGAAAGGAGGATTAGATCATATGTCCATTACTGAAGGAATAATTTTAGGAGATTATGATATAATTAGAGGTAGTGAATCTCGTATAAATAAAAAAAGAGTTTTAATTCCTGATATACTCGAGAAATATGATCTCGATCCGCAGGAAGTTGCTGGTTTAATACGAGGTCCTAACGCAGGTGGTACTGAAAGATCATTACTTTCATGGATTGAAGGTCAAGAGGATTTTGTAGATGTGGATAACACTCTCGAGCATTTAATACATGGTCCAGTTGATTGTGACCAGATAGATTATTTGTTACGAGACTCTCATTTTACTGGCGTAAAACATGGAGTAATAGATCATAGGAGATTGATATCAAGTATGGCTAGGAAAGGTGGGGATATTTCAATCAAAGAAGGGGGATTAACTTCTCTAGAAGGAATGTTGATGTCTCGTGGGTTAATGTACAGTTCAGTTTATTTTCATAGAGTCACAAGAGTCACAGAAGTCATGCTGTCCAGTGCCGTTGAGAGAAGTATGGATAGTCTCCCGGATTCAGTAGATATGCAAAGATTTGTTGATTCTGAAGTATGGGGGGCATTAAATGAAGCCAATGATTTCTCTAAAGACATAATTAGTCGTTTTAAATACCGTCAATTATTGAAGGTATGTATCAGTAGGAGACGCCAAGAATTATCCGATGAACAAGTAATAAGATTAGTTGAAATGGCTAAAGATTCTATAAAAAGACGTATTTTTGAAGATGATATTGCCCTTAGGGCAGGATTAACTCCCGGTTATGTATCAATTGATATGCCCAGCGCAAAGCTACTATTATCAGAACCTAGAATGTCTCAGGTTGATATAAAGATTATAGGTGATGATGGTAAAATACGTTGGCTAAGGGAACATACTCCCATTGCAGACGCATTGCGAAATCGTCAAGTAAGTCAATCAGCAGTTTATGTAATGACAGTCCCTAGTCATAAAGAAGTAGTTTCAAGTCTAATCAAAAGACATTTGTTTAATGTTTAATAGGTTTTGATATTGTATTATATATTCAATTTTTAGGGATACTATTCAAAAGTAATAGTTTGCACGAGTGACCGCAAGGTTACAAGAAAAGTAACTGTTCAGGCCCTGGTGAATCCCATGGATAAAATAATGAAATTAGTTTATGATGATGTAATAATGAGAGACCCAAATCAACCTGAATTTCATCAGGCTGTGGAAGAAGTATTGGATAGCTTATCTCCTGTAATAAAACAACATCCTGAATATTTGCCTGTAGTTAAAGCAATGGTTGAATCAGAGCGAATAATACAATTTAGAGTTCCATGGTATGATGATAATGGTGAATTACAAGTTAACAGAGGATTTAGGGTACAGATGAACAGTGCAATAGGTCCTTACAAAGGAGGTTTGAGATTTCATCCATCTGTAAATCAATCAATACTTAAATTTCTAGCGTTTGAACAAGTATTCAAGAATAGTTTGACAGGATTACCTTTAGGCGGTGGAAAAGGAGGTTCAGATTTTAATCCAAAAGGTAAAACAGACGCTGAAGTAATGCGTTTCTGCCAATCTTTTATGATGGAATTATGGAGACATATAGGACACAACTTGGATGTTCCAGCTGGAGATATAGGCGTAGGGGGAAGAGAAATTGGGTATTTATTCGGTATGTATAAAAAATTAGCAAATGAATTCACTGGAATATTAACCGGTAAAGGTCCATCATATGGAGGTTCACTTATTCGTCCAGAAGCGACTGGTTACGGATTGGTATACTTCGCAAAAGAAATGTTAGCAACCCAGAATAAATCATTTGAAGGAGCAGAATGTAGCATTAGTGGTAGTGGTAATGTGGCTCAATTTGCTGCTGAAAAGGTACTTGATCTTGGAGGTAAAGTCATGACTATGTCCGATTCTTCAGGATGGATTCATGATCCTTCGGGAATAGATAGAGATAAGTTAGCATGGATAATGGATTTGAAAAATAATAGACGTGGTAGAATCAGTGAATATGCAGACAAATTCGAAGGAGCTATTTTTACAAAATCACAACCAGATCCTTCTTTTAACGGACTTTGGGGAGTAAATGTAGATGTCGCATTACCTTGTGCAACCCAGAATGAAATTAATGCCAAGGAAGCAGAAATGCTAGTTTCTAATAATGTAACGGCAGTCGCAGAAGGTGCCAATATGCCATGTACTCCCGAAGCAGTAGAAGTATTTCATAAAAATGGAATTCTTTTCGCTCCTGGAAAAGCTTCTAATGCTGGAGGAGTGGCTACATCTGGTTTGGAAATGTCACAAAACAGCCTACGTTTGTCCTGGTCAAGAGAAGAAGTTGATGAGAGATTACAATCAATAATGATTAATATACATCAAAGCGCTTATGATACAGCAGCCAAATATGGTATGCCTGGAAATTATGTTGCTGGTGCCAATATTGCTGGTTTCCTGAAAGTAGCCGAAGCAATGGTGGCGCAAGGACTAATTTGATTACTATCAAACTTCATCTATTATTTTCCGTATCTGGATTAACCGTATTTATTTCAGTTTTTATTGATGCTCTATTGACTAATATATAACCTATTATTATTATGCCTAATGAAATTACAATTAATATTGGTATGACATATGAAAACCCTACCTCATCTTCATTTACTTTCCAATTAATTGTTTCACTTGTCATATTGCCCCCTCCAAAAGAATCTTCTTCAACTATCTGAGTTGGTGTCAAGATTACACATTTCAACTCTTCATTTCCAGCTTTACTATTTCTCCAATCAAATATTATTTCTCCAATTTCTCCGGGATCAACTAATACATTAGGATAATTATCTGTTTCGGCATTTTCTCCTGAACTGTTAATGTAACAAGTTATCGCGATATGGGCAGCAGCGGTCCCTTCATTGACTACTTTTCCCAACATGACAATTGAACCTATGGCCTCTTCATTACTTTCTTCCGATTCCAAACTCACCCATTTGATATTTGGAGTATTTTGATCTATTATTATTATTTTATCATTGGTTAGTTTTAAGCCTGATATGCCATAATTTCCTATTTCAGAATTCTCTGGATTCCAGGCTGTCCTATATTTTATTACATTAATTATTGCATCTTCTCTCCAGATATCATCTACAGCCCAGATATTATCATCAGACCAACCTATTTCGATAATTCTTTCTCTACCTCCATCTATATAAGATATGCCGTCCGCATTACTAAAATTAGTATAGGTATCAATCCCATATAGTCCTTTGATCTGATATTCTACCCATACAGCATCAAATTGCAAATACTGACCCATAATTCTCCTCTCCCATTTGTCGGTTAGGTCTCCGGAGCCAGTTGTATCTTCACTCCAATTTATTTCACTTTCAGGCATAGCTCTGATATCGTGATCATCTAGGCTACCAATGATTTTTGTATTTGTTAGTGTGATTGATGCATTATCATCGTTAAGTAAAATTGGCCCTGAACGAATTAAATCATTAGTAACTAATTCAATATTTCCGGTTGCAATAATATTAGCACCTATTATTGTAGAATTATACGATTTTAAATCACCTGTAATATCTAATGTATAATCTCGAAATCCTGAAATCATCATATTCCTATATTCTAAATCACTGGCAAGATATTTTTCAGTAACTCCATCGTAGACAACTGAAACTGTACTCAAAGATATAGGGGTTGAACCGTAACCACATAATCCTATTATGAGTCTTTCTACAGAAGAAATATTGTCCTGAATAATGTAAGAGAATTCTGAATTATTCATTGTTAAAACTTCATTTTGTATGTATGCAGTCGCTCCATTGAAATTAGAATTAGCAGATGATTCTAAAATAATCTCAAAATTATTATCATAAGATGTTGTATCAAGTATAATTGTTGATCTATTAAATTCATCACAATAACCGTACCCCTTTAAGTCAGAAGGTATATTTTCTGATGTAAGTTGTGTTTGTTCAAGTACCAATAATCCACCTTTATCTATTTCCAATGATGATTCCGGGGAGAAAATAATTTCAGAATCAATTATTGTCAATTTTCCACCATCCAGTATCTTTACGACACCATCTATATTTTGTCCCTCTGTCCAAGTAATATCAGATTCTATCAACATATCATCTGTATTTTGGGCCGAACTATTGCCGATAATTCCTAAATTTGCTATGAAAAATAATAAACTCAAAATTACTATATGTCTTTTCACCATCAAGTCTCGCACACTTGCATACTCCATGAACAGTTCGGTTATTTTAGTAACTTTATACGATAGACTCTTTCGTTGTCTCATACTGGGAATGTTATGGAAGTAGTCGAGTTTTTCATCAACGTTCTCACAGTTTTGATTCTATATGGTCCTGCATATCTCGCTAATACGGGTGCAATGCTATTTGGTAAATGGATTCCTGATGTAACAGGGATTCGGAAAATAACCATCGATCAAGGACGAAACTGGCATGATGGTCATAGGATATTAGGCGATGGGAAGTCCTGGAATGGCCTTTTAGGAGGTTCATTTGTTAGTGCTTTATTAATGCTAATTTCTCATACAATATGGGAAGGAAGGACTTTTGAAAAATCAAAACCATTTGTAGATCCATTAGCAATGGCTAATGAAACCGATTGGTTTTGGTTAACCAATGATTCATTTGCAGCACTCATTTTAGGATTTTTATTAGGGCTAGCGTGTTTAATAGGAGACTCAGCAGGATCATTTTTCAAGAGGAGAAGGGGCTTAAAAAGAGAGGGAGACATAAGTTCTAAAGCCCCAATATTAGACACTATCCCTTTTGCTATCTCAATTTTCTTATTTGCATTTATTCTATTTCCAAATCAAACTTTTACTCAAGAAGAATTAGTTTTACCAATAATAATATTATTGGTTTTAACTCCTATCATTCACCGTCTGACAAATATTTTAGGTTATAGATTGGGCCTAAAAGATGTACCTTATTGATAATTACATATACGTTCTTATTCTACTTTATCTTCGGACTATGTGGGGACTTGCATGGATATACTAATCATAGGTAGTGGAGGGAGAGAACATGCTTTTGCGATCGGTTTTAATGAATCTAAATCTGTTAGTAATATACACGTTGCTCCTGGTAATATTGGTACCTCAAAAATTGCACAAAATCATGATATTGATATTTCAAAACCAGAATTAATTCTTGAATTAGCAACTAAACTAAGTATTGATCTTGTGGTTATCGGTCCTGAAGTGCCACTTGTAGACGGTATAGCAGATCATTTAATGAAATCTGAAATTCCTTGCTTTGGACCAATTTCAAGATGGGCAAATTTAGAGGGTTCAAAGAAATATGCGAAAAAAATAATGAAAAAATTGAATATACCCACGGCAAATTTTGTGGAATTATCTAAAATTTCTACAAGTTATGATATTTTGAATATCTTTAATCCACCATGGGTAATCAAGAGAGATGTTTTAGCTGGAGGTAAAGGAGTTACAGTTACAGACTCTAAGAAAACAGCAATATCTTCAATAAATTATGCCATAGAGTCTGATGGACGCGTATTAGTAGAAGAGTTTTTGGAGGGAGAAGAAGCCTCAATTTTAGTCATAATGGATGAATCTGATTATGTATGTTTACCCCCCAGTCAAGACCATAAACGTTTGAAAGATGGAGATACAGGGCCAAATACGGGAGGAATGGGTGCTTATGCTCCTGCACCTGTTGTAACCCCATCCATATTGAGGAGAGTAGAAGAACAGATAGTACAGCCTATTCATGCATATTTAAAAAATCAAGAATTCCCCTATAGAGGTTGCTTGTATATTGGAATAATGATTGATAATGACGGAGCACCAAGGGTGGTAGAGTTTAATGTAAGATTTGGAGACCCAGAGACTCAAGTTACAGTACCTTTAATTTCATCGGATTTAGGTGAATTATTTTTTTCTGCTGCAACAGGTAATCTTTCTGAATCTAATGTAGACTTTCATAATTATAGTTCTGCAACTGTCGTTTTGGCTTCGAACAATTATCCACTCAAGCCAATCACTGGAGATGTAATCTCAGGTAACGATGTTATCATCGAAGAGGGAGAAATAAAAGCATTCATTCATTATGCAGGTACATCAGTAAATAATAATGGAGAGTATATTTCATCAGGAGGAAGAGTACTCTCAGCAACAGGCATTGCCCCTACTCTAAAAGAAGCAGTTGAGGCTGCATATCAAATTGTAAATAATATCCAATTAAAAGACTCTCATTACCGTTCAGATATAGGTTTTAGAGCATTACAGAGATGAATACTAAACCCCTTCTCAGCATCAATAAGGGTGTTACTCCCACGAACGGTTAAAACAACCCGTCAATTCGCCGCGATGTTGAGCCTTGAGGCTGCAACACACGGTGATATAATATGGAAAAAAATGAAGAGGCGGCAAAAGGTAATTTCTTTTATCAAGATATTGCCTCTGTTCCTGTAATATTGGCTACATTAATGGTGCTATATTTCGGAGTTAGTTTTGCTGTCAATGGAGATATAGGAAATGAAGGATATGCTAACATCTTTATTCTACCTTTATCCGCTGCATTGGCGTCGGTTATAGGTAGAATAAGTACATCTTTTTCTATGCCAAATTTTTCTAATTATCGTGCATTTATCGTTTCGATAGTCATAGTTATATTTGCTCTTCTAATAGATTTGATAGCAAATTTTGATAATAACGTTTTCTTACTTACATTTATACTAGTTGGTGTCTTATCGGTATTTTTATCCGAAGCAAAACGTATCGAAGAATCCGACTTAATTCTTACAATTATTATTGGTTTCCATTTATCCGTTTCTTATGCTTCTAGTTTAATCTTCGATCCAGGCCTTGATGTAGATTCCCAGAGAACTGATATTGGCATTGCTTTCATTTCATTTTGGTTAGCATCCATATCAATTGGGTTTACACTAATGGGTTTATTAAGAGGGACTTTAAATGAAATGGGAAAAAGTAGCTTTTTTTCAGAAATACCCAATTTTTCAAAAAATCGTTCCTTTGTAATATTTTCATCCATTATATCTATTGTTTACATTATTCCTTTATTTCAATTTAATAATTATGAAAATCTAGGAGTAGTTTGGGCTGTATCGACAAATGTAGTAATCTTATTTTATGCTCTCTGTTACTTTGAGAAATGGCATGTCCTCGGATCCATGGTTATTGTTAATTGGTTTATTTTCACTATGGCCCATCTTCAAGAGATTGGTAATACATTTTATCCAGGAATATTTGAAGAAGAAAGTTTTACAGGTGCATTTTCATGGGCGTTCATAACCTTTTGGCTCAATGTGGGGGCTATAACATTGGCTTCAAAAGGATATTTTGGCGATATAGCTCCAATGCGAAGTAAAAGTAAATTGAGGACATGGTGGGACTCAAATTATTACTCAATTTTGATCCCCCTCTCATTCATTGTAGCATTAACCGTAAGAGTTGTTTGGAATGTAATCCCTGCTATGAATGCACCCGGAACTGGGACGTGGGATATGTCTGGGGGATCTGATCCTTGGTACATGAAACGTATCGTAGATTATATTTTAGCTAATAATAGTCACTTTATTTTTGATGCTGATAGAGCTTATCCAATGGGAGCAATAAACCCTAGGCCCCCATTGTTTACTTGGTCTTTAGCATTAGGTGGCATGGCATTATCATGGATTCTAGAATCTGATAACACTGGAGAGATTGTATGGTGGAGCATTTCTTCTTTACCTGCTATTTATGGTGCATTGGTAGTTTTCCCTGTCGCAGGTATAGCATACAAAGTACATGGAAGAAAAGCTGCAATAATTTCTGCTTGGCTTATAGCACTAATGCCGGGCCATATTAGTCGTTCCACGTTTGGAATGGTAGATCACGATTCTTTTGCAATTTTACTTTTGTCAACTGCATTTTATTTCTGGGTAAATGCTCTATCACACATGAACCAAGAAAGAATTTTTACAAAAACTTCTACAAATCCATTATATCTCCTCGCTGGAATAAGGGAAACCTGGAATAGAAATCCTAAGGTCATGTCTAATGCAACTTTAGCTGGAATCGCTTTTTCTGTTATGGCTTTAGGGTGGAAAGGTTTCGTTTACGGGCCCGGAATTTTATTCCTAGTATTTTCACTTCAAGTATTATTCAATTTATTTCGTTCCAAGGATAGTTTACAACTAACAGCTGCAAGTTTACAGATGTTATTTACTGCATTTATAATCCCACTCCCCTTCTACGCATGGCCAGGTTTGAATTTAGTTTTAGATCCAAGTGGACTTCAACCACTTTTCTACATCATAGGCTTCACTTTCATACTAGGATGGACAACTTGTTCCTTTAGAGATAAACCATGGTTACTAGTACTCGGCGTTGGAACTATTCTGGTTTCATTTATTTTATCACTTTTATATGTCCTACAAGAAGCTAATATCTATGCTGGCTGGGATATTCTCTTCTCTGGAGGTTTTTACTTTGATAAGAATAAGATTTTTGGAACTATTGGAGAAGCTCAAGCACCAAGCAGAGGAGTTTTATTTGCATCCTATGGTCCAATTGTTGCATTAATAGGACTGGGTTGTGCATTCGTATTCCTTTGGAGAGGTGCAAGAACAAATAAGATGCCATTCACATTACTAGGATCTTGGGGAATTATTTCAACATACATGGCATGGTCTGCTGGCAGATTCATAATTAACGCAACTCCAGTAATGGCTATATTGGGTGGTATTGGAATTGCAATGCTTTGGCAATCAGCCAACTTTGGAAACTTTTCTAAAGAATGGCGAAATTCTGGTATTGGAACTCCTCGAGCAAGATTTAATTCTCTATGGCCAGCTACCAAAAAAAGTGTTGGTGTACCTGTTTTAGTTATCGTATTCATGTTGGTCTTTACTCAACATATAACCTACGGTATTGATTCAGGAATACCTAGGAATTCACAATCTGCTACAGATGTGGATAAAGCTATTTATGACATAACTCCAGATATTCTTAGAGAAAATTTACTTGGCGAATTCTCAATCCTAGGGGGCGGAGACTACAATCCTAACTCGGCTAACGGTTTGGAGTATATGGGTACATTCGGCCCCAGTTTCAATTCATATGGTTGGAATGATGCTTATGCGTGGCTTGAAGAGCAAGATAGAGATTTAGGATTTAGTAACCGTCCAGCCTTTTTGTCTTGGTGGGATTACGGTTTTAGTGCTTTGGCCCAAGGACAACATCCAACGGTAGCAGACAATTTCCAATCAGGAATACCTCATAGTGGCGGTATGCTTCTTTCGCAAGGACAAGATGATACAATCGCCCTCTTCATAGCTACTCTTGCTATGGGAGATAAGAAATATAATAATGAAGTAAGCCAAGATTTATTGGATTCACTATCAAGCACTATGAACGCCGATCAAATAGATGAATTTCAAAATATTATCGAGAATACACAATCATCATTTGTATTAGAAAGAACAATGAAATTGAGAGCTTCATCGGATAATATTGAACTACTTAGTGGTTTTTCATTAGATTCCAATGGCAATCCCTCAATTATTGAAGAGTGGGTTGTAGTTAATGAAGACGGAACTAGAACCTCACTGGGCCAAAATCAATCTGCTGCTCTGTCTCTATACAATCAATCTAGAGGCTCATCTTCAGTATCTTCTACTATGGCATCATGGGATGAAGATATGCCTCCAAGTCATTATTATATTGGCAATTATAAATACACCAATGATTTAATTAAAGACTTTGATTCTCCCTCAACTCCCATTCATAAAACTAATTCAAAATTAGCAATGCTGAGGAATTTCCTAGTAACGGCTTTCGATACTGATCAACTAGTGGATATTTATCATGGACTCTCGTCAATAACTTATTCTATCCAAGATTATGAAAATTCATTAGGAGAAAATACTGAAAGAAATAATGAAATAAGATATTTTGCCGTAGATAACCGCTTATTTCCAAAAGGAGGAGCGTATTACGAAGATTATTCATATCACCGTAGTGAAACTACTGGTATTTTCCATGCCCCAACAGGACTTTCAGGCCTAGATATGGATGATTATATAGCTACTTTTTATCAATCTCAGAGAGGAGACGGGCCAATTGTACCCCGAACTCCACAAGAATATAATGATGCTTATTTGTCAGATTTAGAATTACAACAAAGTGGCGCGTTATCTGATTCTACGCAAGTAATTAGGTATGTAGATATAGACTATCAACATCAAGAACAATTCTTTGAAACCATGGTTGCTAGAACTTATGTAGGCTATGGTTCTTCAACATTAGGTCTCGAAGGAGATGCAGAAACACCTTCAGTATGGGTTAATCCACAAACCACAGGAAAGATTGGAGCGCCAGGTTCCTACTTGCAGAATGCTTGGGCCCTTCCTGGTGCTATGATGAATCACATGGTAATATCGAACTGGTATGATAATGATTATGATGACGATGGTGTACTCAATTCCATTGACGATTCTAAATGTCTAGATCTCATTGAGAATAACACGGCATCAGATATTTCTTCAGGAGATAATATAATTGAGCTAGAAGATGCGTCTTTGCTGCCATTTGATGGAGGGGCATATCTCTATCATATAGAAGGAAATCTTTCAGTTAAATGGACCGGTAAAGATGGAAATACTCTAACTGGAGTTACAGGCATATCTAAAAATGTAACATCAAATTCATTACTATCTCACAACCCAGACCCTCTTTGTAGCTCTATCTACGACTCAAACCATTTTGTTAAAATTCTGAAATACTATAGTGGTGCAACTCTTGAGGGAACTGTTTCTCTCGATGGAGAAGGAATAGTCCCAAACGCTCGGATATTAATTGAAAGAGACGCATTCAGTGGAGAAGAAATGCCAGATGAGAATGGAAATGTTATCGACGAAGATCCTAGGACATATTGGGTACCAATAGGATATACAGATGCAAATTCGGAAGGAGAATTCTCTTTCACAGTACCTTCGGGTAAAATACGTGTTTCAGCATTCATTGGAGAAACTAATCTCGACGCAGCTCGTGCTGCAATAATGAGTTCAGACGTTGGACAAACAATGTTTGAGTTGACGATTGAAGAAAATAACCAAAGAGTAATTAATCATGTTACAGGAATATTGGGTAATGTTTCAGGATCTACATGGTTATCTGAAACCATAGTAAATATATCTGAAACACAGGGGCATAGTAATGGTGTAGAAAGAGTTGAAGTTTCAATAGATGTATCTTCATCTTCATCATCAGGAGTGTTATCTTGGACTGGAAATTCAGAATTTAATGGTGCACCTATATTGGATGCAGAAGTAATTCTTTCTCCTTCTTTAGATTCAATTGAATTAGATGACTATGTAGTTACTACTTCTAATGGCTCGGTAGAGGGCGAGGATTTACAATTCCAAGGAACTGGTGAAGTAATATTTAGTGGTTCAGGTAGTGTTCGTTCTGAAAATATTCTGTCTGTCTCAGATTTCACTGGAACGCATATTCAAAGTATATACAATAATCATAGCGTTTCCGGAGATGGATTATTTACTGGAGTAGGAAAAATTACAAATGGAATAATAAATGATATCATAGACATTAACGATTGTCAAAATGATTCTATTCCAATGGGAGATGATATCTGTAAATTGGCAGATGGAGAATATCTGATGGATGGTACATTCAATGCATCAGGAAAATATACTTCTATAGGAGTATCTACATTTACTAGAGTCCTAAATCAAGCAACTTTGATAGGTTCGGGAACATTTACTACTAGTGAAGAGCCTAATCTTGATTCTTATGGTGTGATAAATGGTACCGGAGTATTTTCTGGTTCTGGTTTATTTAGTGGCCCAATGGTTCAACCTGGTACATTCACTGTGAATAATGCAATACCCGGATTATATGATATAACTATCATTCTTGAAGATGGAACTTCAGTTGACTTAGATAGTACCTTCAATGTACCATTACTAGGTTCTTTAGCACCCATCCTAATTGATGTTCCAGCAGGTTCAATATCTGGCTCATTAGTTGATACTTTGGGTGAAGTTGTTAATTCTCCAATTTCACTAATCCTAAACGATAATATTTCTTCTTCTATAGATGCCACCGAGGATTGTTCGATTGTTAACTTCGCACCATGTTTAATTTACCCAGACGATCAAGGAAAGATACTATTTGGCCCAATTGCTCCTGGTGAGTATATTGCAGAAATTGATTCAGATATGGATGGAATGCCCGAAGTAAGTGAGTTATATCTTTTTGATATAAATTCACCTACTGATGTCTCTTTCCCATCACCTTTACCTGATACTTCAGATATTTATTTTACTGTAACTGATGAAGGTGTCAATATCGCAGATCTAAATATTTCCTTCTATCAAGAAAGTATGCCAGATAAAGAAATAGCGGTAAATTATGACTTTGAATCAAGTAATTATTTCGTAGAGTTAACTCAAGGTACATGGATTTTAAGCCATGATATTGATGAAAATAAACAAATTTGGAAGAGCATAGATGTAGATTCTGAAGATATGAATTTAGAGATTAATATAGAAATTAGTAAATTAATTTCAGGTGTTGTTACGAATACTATACAAACAGATTCTATTACTGGAAATCCAATAGAAAGTGTACTTCCAAATACCTTAGTATCTTTCTTTTGGGATGACTTAAGTACTTCGACATATACAAATTTAGAGGGCCAATTTGATATCACTCTACCTGTGAATTCCACAGTGGATGTTTCAGTGGAATATTCACTTGAGAAAGCGTATTCTTCCAATGCTAGATTTATTGTAAATGATGTATTATCAGATGTACAAAATATTAGTTTATTGGTAGAAGAATCCGTGATAGTCGATGGTACCGTGAGTATGGATGTCATTGGTAATTATTATACAGATTCATTGAAAGATTGGACTGAAATTAGTGTTATTGCAACACAATCTCCTGAAAACTCAAGTTTGCCAGATACTAGAGCCAGTGTAGACTCTAGTGGAAATTTCCAAATGTACTTGAAAGAAGGAGATTGGAAATTTACATTGGCCGATAGCCCTATACTAAGTGATGAACAAACTATTACAATAAATAGCACAAATAAGATAGTTGACTTACTTACACAATCTAATCATAGCACTCTAATTATTGATTTTTATCTTGATCATAGTGGAGATTCTAATATTTCTAATGGTACTTTGGTTTCCTATCCTTTTGCAATTAAATCGTTAAATCCGTTAATTCCTACAAAAGAAATTTCTTTGGAAGATCCTGAATGGATTTCTGAAGGGCGTGCCGAAGTAAACTTAATTCCTGGATCTTATTCAATTGTTGTTGATAGGCCAAATCCTAATTCTGGAAATTTATTTGATACACTTTACACTACAGATGACAATATTAGAGTTGGATTAATAGCCGAGGATATCAATACTTCAATAGCCTTTGAACCTAAGTGGCTTACTAATATAACCTTCAATAATGAAAGTGGTGGCCCTCTTTCTGACCACCTTGTGAGATTCAAGGATATGGAATCTGGATGGTTATTGTCTTTTATGACTAACTCCTCAGGGTCAATTTCTGAATATATTCCTGAGGGTGAATGGATGATTATTATAGAGAATTTTGAATCTAGCCCCGGAATTTATGAAAGTCTAAGACAAGCATCATCAATATCCTCTACATCTGCTGGATTAGATTCAATCATGTCTACTGCAGAAGTGGCTATGGTGAATATCATATTATCTGATGATGGAGCCCCATTGCCTGATGTTCAAGTTAATCTTGAAAGTACTGAAAGAGGTAGTCTAAAATCCCTGTACTCTAATGGTTTAGGAATAATCGAATTAAAGATAGAGCCTGACTATTGGAACTTAGAATTAAATTATACTGATTCTGAAGGGGTAATGTGGATCGTTGAAAGTATGCCAATTTCCGAATCTGGATTAGTTGCGGGAAATAATACTGATGTTATTGTAAATGTTACAAAATTAGTCATACTAAAGGGTACTGTATTTTGGGACCTTAATGATAACCAACAACCTAATTCTGGAGAAGGAGTTTCTAATGTTACTGTATCCTTAGAATCAGGCATAGAGAATCAATATCTGACAACAGATGAAGATGGTACTTGGTCGACATATCTCTTGTATGGAGGAACATGGAATATTTCTACCTATATTGATGGTTTCAGTAATGAAACAGCCTCAGTATCTCTCATCTCAGATTCTAATTCAGAACATATACAAATTACGGCTGGTTCCGTATCTGTTTCTGGTAGTGTATCTTATATCGATGAAACTCAATTCAATCAAATAAAAGATGATTTGACAATTATTTTAATTCCTTCGGAAGGAATAGTTAGAGATAGGGTAACTCCTAATATGATGATGGATGAAAATAATTCTTGGAATGGAGAGTGGGATGCTATGTTAGAACCAGGAGATTGGCTCGTATGGGCGTTTGTATCTTCTTCAAATGATGTTCCGTATTTAGTTTCAATTGACAATCTCAATGTTGGCGTAGATGGTGGTTCAATTGACTCTGAATTATCCCTTGGAGGTAAATTAGTAATGGATACAGAATGGCTAGACTATGAGGGCGTTCCTCACTCACTAACCGATATAGAATCTCATAACATAGTAATCAACTTACAATCTTCAGGAATAAGCTGGGATGAATCATTAGACTCCGAAGGTCTATTGGAATTAATATTACCAGTAGGAAGAATTGACACTTCCAGCTCTTTCAATATAACCCAAGAGGATAGAAACATGGATTATTATGGCGGTCAGGGAGCAACTATTAGACCATCCCAAGAAACACCTGTTACTACACTCCTGATTGATCGTTTATCCAAACAAGATATATCTATAATTAATTCAAATGATGATAATATAATGCTTTCTTTGAATAATACAAACTGTAACTTAGATTGTAATTATGATAGTGTTGTTTTCAAACTAGATATAGAATATCTTGGCCATCAAGCATTCGATAGTTATTCAATTAGTTCAGTAGTTCCTGGTGCAGATGGACAAGATTGGTCTGTTGAATTCAAGGACTCAAACAACTCTTGGGTATCAACAACATCCATTGAACTTGGCTTAGAAAACTCTCTCATTTTGAACGACTTCAGTGTCCGAATTATCCCGCCTAATGCTTCTACAGCTCATCATTTATTCAATGGTCACCAAATTAAGATTATTTTTGTTACCGATCAGGGATATAGTATAGAACATCCATTACTGGTAAATGTACCTCAGAACAATCTATTCTCTTCAATAGGTTATCCTGAAGAAATAATCGGAGTTGCCCCTGGTGAACCATCAGTTATTGACTTCAATTTCATTAACGATGGAAATGGTGATGATGTATTTACTTTTGATTTCTCTGTAGACTCCCTAGAAAACTGGAATATTGCAGGTATTAGTTCTCAACCAATTGCTCCTTTTACAGAAGGTCAAACATCTGTTACAATTACTCCTCCATCTAATATGTCTGATAATCCTTACACTTTGAGTCTCATAGTTACTGATTCAGAGGATAATTCTTACGGGCCATTTGATGTTCTTGTACAAAAATCATCACCAATATTGTCTTTATCTTCATCTACTAGAATTCAATTGTTGAGTGGGGACTCTGGTCCAATTTCAGGAGAAATTGCAACATACTTGGTAAAAGTCGAGAATGATGGACTAATTGACGCCGATTCAGTTGAACTAAATATTATCCTCTGTCAAGATATATATTGTGTTGAGAAGATTAATGTAAACGGTTCGGATATTCGTAATGTTCCTGCTAATGGAGAAGCTACTTTTTACATTGAAATGGATTTCAGAAACATAGATGTAGGTAAATATTTCGTTCAGATATATTTTACAGATATTCCTAGGATAGATTCTAGTGATCTTATGTCCTGTGTTGATTTATCACCTGGGCAAACAGAATGTACTATGGAGGCCCAAACCCTTGCCCCTGGAACAGATACTGAACAACCTATTCTCGGTTATATTATTGGAATATTTTTAATCTCCATAATTTTATACATTATCAGTCGTTCAACTAGGAGACCAGGAGCTCCATTCTAGGACTGATGAAATTATTATTGTGTATGATTTATTATGATTCAACCATTTGAGAATTTAGATCTTTTACCCGAACCGGAAGACCCAGATATTTTGACTGCTATTGATAAAGAAGCCCCCGGATATCCAGGTCTTGCTTATGGAGTAAGCGATAAGGATGCTAAAGGATTACGTAGAGTATTTATGCCAGTTAAAAGAATCATATGGCCATGGGGGGCACTATTATTCACTTTCTTCACTGCATTTCTTATCATGGGCTGGCCTTTTATAGATGCTATTCTTTCTCCATATCTTCCTGATTCCGAATGGGCATATGAGGATACAGGAATCAGAGAAATACAAGAAATGGGTTATCTAGGAGAAGGAATTAGTGTTTGCATTGTTGATACTGGTATCGATATCAATCATCCAGATCTGATGCATCTTTCTTTAGCAGGTTTCAGAGACTTCTACTATAATGATCATTCTACTATCAGAGATATTGGGTCAAATTCACATGGAACTCTTATGTCGGGCATACTTGTTGCAAACGGTTCTTTTATGGGGGCCGCTCCTGAAATTTCTCTTTCTGTTGCAATTTCTCTCGGACCATCTGGAAAATCTGGTCAAGAAGATATGGTATCTCAAGCAATTAGATGGTGTCGAATTTCTCAAGATGCGGATATAATAAGCCTAAGTCTTGGGGCCAATCCTGGAATGGGTATGGATGATGAATCTGAAACTGTTCTCGCTGTACAAGAAGCACTTGATGATGGTATCTTTGTTGTTGCAGCTGCAGGCAATACCGGGTTAGATACAGAAATTAATGATGTTTCAATACCTGCAAATATCGAAGGAGTTATTTCCGTGGCTGCCACAGATAAAAAATCTAATATTTGGAAAAATAGTGCTTATGGCTCAGAAATTGACCCTTATAATAATCAAGAAAGAACATTTCCAAATCAAAAACCAGAAGTTTCAGCACCAGGAGTTAGATTATATTCTACATATTCCACTGATTCCGAGTCTGCCTTATATGCTTATTCTTCCGGAACTAGTGATTCAACAGTTTTAGTAACGGGCGCTTTAGCATTAATTCTTGAAATATATGGTAAAGAAATTGCAGGAGGAGATGGAAAAATAGATTATTCAGAAATAATTCTTGTCAAAGTAGCCTTAGCCAATTCAGCAAATCCGAATAATCAAAATTTAGTTCATGATTCTCAGAAAGGATATGGCGAACTAGATGTTGTATCATGGGCTGAACAGATAAGTTTAGAATTTGATATAGAATAATCATGCCTTGTTTTTTAATAATAATTAATTATTTCATTTTTTACCCTCGGGTAGCAGCAAATATAGCGTATTATTAAATCAAACTAACACACCCCCTCGATTATGAGCAACAATGTTAGAACGCGAAGTACATTTCTTGTATTCTTGATGTTTTCAAGTGTATTAATTTCATTAGTCAGCCCTGCATCCATAGTTTCCGCTTCAAATGAAACCTCATCAGGCACAATTACTGGTACCGAGATATGGTCTGGAGTACATCAATTATCTGGTGATGTAACTATAGCATCAGGTGCTCAATTGATTATTAATCCAGGTACTTCTATATCTGCATCAAATGGTACTCACATAGATGTTAGGGGAAGTATTTGCATAGGAGAAGTGAGCTGCGGAGCTAGCTCCAATGCCAACCCAAATCAAAAAATAAGATTCCAGTGGTCCGATCCTCTGAATAGTAGCGCAACCGGTAAGTGCGTAGGGTTGTCTCAAAATAATCAAGAAATAACTGTAACTGATCCTTCCTGCTACGAAGGAATATTAATTAGAAGCTCTATTGATTTATCCCTCACCGGCGTTAGATATCTTGTAATGGATGGTGCATATGGGATTCCTCATTTCATAAACTCTGTTAATGAATGGAGATATGGTGCTTTAGTAATAGATGGCGCTAGTCCTATTTTGAGAAATTTAGATTTCTCAGATATCAACACTTCGAGTGTTCTCACTACTAGTTTGGCTCAACCTACATTTATTGACAGTTCATTTTCCGTGGGTAATGATGAGGAAAGTAACGTTGGAGGATCGGCTATGCAAATTTATGCTTCTGGTACTTCTGTAGCACCATTTACACTAAACAATCCATTTTTCAAAGATGGTACTGAAAGAGGTTGTCAGAATAATGCAGGAGGTCGTTCTGCTATGTGGATACAAGATTCTTTTGTTGATATTAACAATGCAGACATACAATTTGGTGACTACGGTTTATCTATTAGGGAATCAGCAGGTCAGCTTACTAACTCAACAATTTCAGTTACATGTACTGGAGTAGGTATTCAAGGAAAGAGAACCGTAAGCTCTAATTCATTCCCATTTGAAGTAGTTAATAATGAAATTACTACTGTTGAAGGTGGACCAGTTGTCGTTACTCAGGCTGGTTTAACAAATATAGTGTCTAACGAAATTTCAGGATCATCATCTGGTTCAGGAATAGCGATTGTAAATAGCATAGCTGAGATACATAATAATGACATTGGCCCAATTGATGGTTGGAATGGAATATGGATGAGAGGCACATTCGATGTCACAGCAGAAAATAACTCAATCTCAGATACCAATACTGAACCAATAGTTGCAGGTAGCTATTTCTATTCAGACACCTCTATTTCACGTTTATATCTAGCAAATAATGAAATATCAACAGAAGGTACAGGAACATGCTCAAGCAATAAGTGGTGGGATGGTGCATTCGCATGTCCTGCAATAATGATCTTTAGAACTGGAGCCACTATCCATGATAACGATATTTCAGCAGGTACTGCAAATGGCATTATGGCTATTGGTTCACTATTAGATGTACAGAGAAATGCCTTTGATGGTGCTTCAACTGGAGCAATAATAAAGAATTATGACGATGGTGCATTGGGCAGCCAGCAATACGGCTCTTTAGGCTTCTTTTCTGAAAATACTTGGTTAAATGTCGATAAAACGTATAATATTACTAAGAGTTCTATAACGGTTCAGTCTGAGTTAATACCAAGTGCACCCAGTGGAGATTATCCAGTTCGTCTTTCTTGGCCCGACCAAGAAGCATGGTCATACAATAATTTTCAAACATCAATAAATCCTCCTCCAATTAAAAACTGCCCTGCCTGTGATGAAATCTTACCACGTAACTTCCCATTAGCTATTAGTATGGATAATAATTCTACTGTATTTACATTTTCAAATCTGACTAATTTAGACACTGATAATATTTTTATTGAAACCCAACCCACTCACTATGCAGTACAAGTAAGTCGTGCAGAATTAGTAAGATTCCAAGCATTAATTAATGGTCTAAAAGTTTCTGATGCGTTAGTTCTGATAGAAGATGCCCTAGGAAATGATTTATATTCCCTAAATACCGATGATAATGGATATACTCCTTGGTTCTCTTTACCCTCTAATTTTCATTTAGATTTTAGAGGTTTGGGAGGAGGGGATAATCCCGATGGTTTTGCAGATGATCAATATGAAGATTCGTGTTCAGATGGAATAGATAATGACGGTGACTTAACAATAGATACTGGAGATGATGACTGTGACTATTCACAGGGTACAAGGGAACTCTCAAGATATTTTTATACGATTTATAGATTTGACTCAGGCTATAAAACAGGCGAATTCACTCTTTCAGATTCTACTTATCAAGATTCGATTGAATTAGTTAATCTTGCTCCTTCAGTCTCGGTGACACAAGATGATTACCATTCTTTCCGTGAGGTTGTAAATTTAACAGGAAGCGCACATGATGGAGTTCTCTCTAACTCTTTTGCATCCGATGAATTAGCACAATGGAGTCAACAAGGATATGTACACAGCGTACAAGTAAAGAATCCCTTCACAAGTTCTTGGGAAGATGCATCTTTCGCTGTGGATGATAGCGATTCTGGTGATGCCGAAGTCACACGTTTCAATCATCCATTCAAAGAATGGTATTATGAACTTGATATGTCAGATAGAGTAGAAGGGGATTATACATTTGAATTCCGAGCATATGATGGCACTGATTACAGCCAAATTATTTCTAAAGTAATTAAACTGAATACTGAAGCACCAACTATTCTAGTAACTAATCCTAGCTCACTTTCTACTCATTCAGATGGTGAAATATATTTCGAAGGATATGCATCTGATTCTTATGGTTGTGATATTCAACAATGTAATTTGGATATCGATAGGGTATATATTTTAATCGAGGGGCCAGAATTTCAAGTAGTCAATCCAGTCGATGTAACTGGAATTGTTGAGAATAATGGTTATTGGAATTGGACCTGGGACTTTAGTGGACAACCACGAGAATCAGTGGAATTTACATTCACAATTTGGGCTGCAGACTCCGATTTTTGTCTTGGTATTATTGATGTATGCCAGCCAGAAGTTTTATCTTTGATAGTTGATAATACAAACCTAGCACCAATCATTAGTATCAATCAACCAACAAATGGTTTACGTATGTCTGTTTCAGATTCAAATGATGTAAGCGGTGTTGTCCGAGATTTCGATGGAGATGTTTCCAAGGTTGACATAGAGGTTAAAGATATAGAAAATGGATATCTAACTATTTTTGAAAAAACTATTACAGATTTTTCAGAAGATGGAGAATGGAATTTTTCTTGGGATACAACTAATTTATTAAAGCATGATTCTACATATCTACTAAGATTTAGATCCTATGATGGATATGACTATAGTACTTGGTCTGAAGTTCAAATTGTTGCAGACAATCCTCCGGATGCAGATAATCGCCAGCCAGAATTTAGCTCAGAAGGCTGGTTAGACGAATTAATATTGTATTGTGATGTAGATTCCAAATCATCAAATAGATGCACAATTGCAGAAATTAATTTATTAGATTATTTTTCAGATTTAGATGAAAATATTGAATATATTTCAGTATTCGATGGTAATCAAGACTACGATGATGATTATGGCATAGTTGTAAAGGTATCAAATTCTGGAATGGCTACTTATAATCCAACTGATATGAATTTTTATGATACCGACATTTCCACATGGTCTCTTTCAAATGTAATTTTTGTAGCAACTGATTCGTTTGGCTCTAAGATAAATTCTAACCCAATTTCCTTTAATGTACAACCGGTTCAGTTTTCTATATCTTCTCCAGATAGTGATTCAATTACAGAGGATGGAGTTGCAGTTTATTCAGGAGTAGGATTACCTGGTCAGAAGGTATCTGTAATCATAAATGGAAACCAAATAAATAGTACTATTGTATCGTCTGATTCTACTTGGGAGTTAGGCATTCCTGCCTCTAGAATAACCGGTTCTTCAGCAACTCCCTCATTCGCTATGGGAGGCCAAGATCCGGTAAGTGTTGAAACAATTTACAAAGGCCCACAAGAAGAGAGTAGTTTCCCTACATGGATAATATTAATCGTAGTTTTAGTTATATTATCAATTGGAGCTTTTGGTTACTTCTTCTTAGAGTTTGATATTGATGATGAAACAAAAATAAATGTTGATGTTAATGCCAATTTTGCCGATGAAGAAGAAACATTGCTAAATTCAATACAACTTGAGAAGCACGATGAACACCCTGGTTGGCTGTGGGATAACAAAAATGAAGAGTGGGTACCAGATCCTGAATACTCAGAATAGATATTTTAGATATATTATAATTATATTATTATTTTAATTCTCACATTTATGACTCTAATACCACCAACGTTCTTGAATGATGATTTTTATCGGATGTTATGCCAAACACGCCCGCAACCCGTCCGGGAGTACAAGAAAGAATTTTTCTACACCTGAGGGACTTTGTAGATCATTCTGGTAAAGTTGAAGTTCCATTCGCATTGTCTCAAATGGGAATAGCTAATGCAGTCGCAATAGCAAGATCTAATGTTCCAAGGGCAATAGCAGGAATGAAAGATAACGGGCAATTAATAGAGCGGCAAGCTCATGTTGCTGGTGTTTCTAGGAAAAGAAAAGCATATTTCCTCACTTCTGAGGGTGCCAAGGTCGCAGACGAGATATGGGCTAAAGTCTCACAACAGACTGTAAGGCTCATTCTACCCGACGGACGCTCAGAAGATGTTCATCTATCTGATGCTGTAGAAATGTCTGATTTACCATTAAGACATGTCGATATATTGAGATATATGGATGAAAATGGTTCTGTAGATCTATCTTCATTATCTCCTGATCTAATTGAAAGGGACTTATCAAAACACATTGAAAAACAATTGGTCTCATTTCTTAATGATATTCCAAGAACTAGACGGTTTTTCGGTAGGGAAAAAGAACTCGATAATATGGCAGCACTTCTTGACTCGAAATCTAATTCAATCTTAGTCCCAGGAATTGCCGGAATAGGTAAAACTGCTCTGGCCGCTAAATTATTAGAGAAATTTACACATAGAAGAAATTTACTATATCACAGATGCCAGGATTGGGAAGGCTCCCGTTCCTTTCTAGAGGCATGTGCGGAATGGCTATCTGCAATCGGAGATAATAATCTCTCAGACTACATATCTTCAACACCCGTCCCCCAATCATCAATTGCAGTCAATTTGATTGTTGAAGGACTATCTGATTCGCCTGCACTAATAGTGATTGATGATCTCCACAAAATTGGTGATGAATCTTTAATTTCACTCCTTAGAGGGTTAACTCTGAGAATATCAAATCTTAAAGAAGTTGGACTTGTGATGTTTTCTAGATCATTTAGAATGGTAGTCCCTGAATCTGACTCTAGTGGCAAGATTGTCACACTTGTCATTCCATTAGAAGGGCTAGATGAAAACTCGAGTAAGCAAATACTAACTGCTATGCCAAATCTTGAAAGTCAACAATTTATGCATATTTTTACACTTTCACGAGGGCATCCACTTATTTTGGAGTTAATAAATAGAGGTAATGTTGGTGAGAAATTTCATTCTACATTAGAAGCGTTTGTAGATCAAGAGATTTTTAGTAGACTTTCTGGCTCTGAAAAACGTTTATTGGGAGCTATAGCAGTTTTCCGAGAACCCATAATTCTTGAAGCGATTAATTCTATAGAAAGTGAAACTGATATGCTAGACGAATTAGTAGAAAAAGGACTTGCCCGTCAATCTGACTCAGAATCTTATGATGTACATGACTTAGTACGTGAGTTTCTTGTAAGGTCTATGGAAGAGTCAATGCGTCATGAATTACATTCTAACGCCGTGGAATGGTACCGTAATAAGCATGAGAGCGCTGCTGATAGAATTGAATATATACATCATCTACATTTTTCTGAAAACAATGACGAATTATCAAAAGTTCTTATTTCAGAAGGAGAAGATTTAGTTAAAGCAGGACATACTGAATTATATTCAATCTTAAAATCACTCGAAGCCGAAGATTTTGAAAAGGGTAGTTGGGGACTAATTAGAGAATTAAGAGGTAATATTCTTTCGATTCAAGGACGTTGGGATGAAGCAGAGATAGAATACGACTCCGCAATGAAAAGTATCGGTAAAGATAAGATGATTTCAGAATTAGCCCGTCTTCTTTCTGCTAGGGCAGATATTGCGGTTAAGCGTGGGGCAATGGATGATGCTTTAGAATTACATAGAAAGGCGCTAGAGATTCAAATTTCAATTAGAGATGCGGTAGGTGCCGCAAAATCGTATAATAATATGGGATATATCTTCAGAAGAAGAAAAGATATTAGACATGCGTTAGAGGTTTATGGGAATGTTGAAGACTTACTAAAATCAGAAAATAATCCAGAATTATGTGATGCTAGAATTAGATTATCATCAGCATTTCTTGAAATGGGCGAATTAGATAAATCTAGAGAGCATGCTTTAATCGCTTTTGATGAAACTGACAATAGTGAACAATCATTTCTTCATGCTAGATCACGAGCAGTACTTGGCAGATACTATGCCAAAGTATCTGATAATGAGTTAGCTTTACATCATTATTCTGGGGCATTAGAAGAACTTTCTAAACAAGATGACCCCAGAAGTGTTGTTGAAGTTTCATTATTACTTGGGCAAGTGCTAATGGATGCAGGAAGAAATGAAGAAGCGGCCAATCATTATCTTGGGGGTTTAGCCGTTGCTGAAGCAAATGACTTTCGTATGATGCAAGGAGAACTACTTGCTAGATTGGGAGAAGTAGAAACTGATCGTTCACAAAGAATGAATTACTTACAAAGCTCTCTGTCTGTATTTAGGGAATTAGGGGCCGTCGATAGAATGAAAGATGTACAAAATTCTGTACATAGAGCTATCATGGGAAATTGATTATACGACTTTAATTTTTTCTTTATCTTCTTGCCCTAAATAGTGACTAAATTCCGGACCTTCTTGTCTGGATATTGCAATATCTCCATTATAATTATCATCAATATGGTATAAAATCTCACTTTCTGCTAGATGAGGGGCATTATTTTTTTCTGATAGATGACATAATACTATACTATCTAATTTTGAGTGCATTACTTCGGAAAGTATTTTACCTGTTTGGAAATTAGATAAATGCCCTCCTCTGCCGGAAATTCGTCTCTTTAATGTCTCTGGGTAACTACTCATGAATAATTTCTTTTGGTCATAATTCGCCTCTATAGATATGTGCCTACATCCTTCTAGATGCTTCTTCAACTCCATGGTTGCCTCTCCTAAATCCGTAAGAAATGCAGCCTTCTCCCCTTTCCCACTATTTGTTATAATTGCGACATTATCAGCTTTATCGTGCGGAATTGGTACGCCGATGAAGCTAAATTCATCTCCGCATTCTACTCTATCTAGATTATTGAATGTCCTGCATGTGCTGATTGGTTCCCATCCCATTTTAATCGCAGTTTCTATGTTACAGTGTAACTCCGCATTCCATCTTTTTGATGCACGTTCAGCCGAATTAGAATGATCTCCATGATTATGAGTAACTATAATTGCATCAATATCATTTCCTTTTAGCCCAACAATTTCTAGTTTTTTCTCAGTTTGTTTCAATGAAAAACCACAATCAATCAAGATATTATTATCACCTGTACTGAGCAAAGTGGCATTACCCTTGCTTCCTGATCCAAGATGAGTAATTTTTAGAGTCATGTTACATCTTCTCGGAATGTATATTGGTCTATGAATAAATTGTTTTTTATTATTCATTAATTGCTTTTTATCCAGCCTCTCCAGTTATCCGTATCAATTACATATTTTTCATGTCCGAACTACGCTCCATCAGTATGATAAATCACTTTACTCTGCTAAATATGATAGTTGAGTGGTAACAGTGCGACGTAAACAAATTAGTGCCTTATTATTATCTTTCCTTATATTGGGAAGTTTGGCATTTGTTTCGCAGACACGCCCTCAATCATCTGTGTCTTCTATAGACCCAAATATAGCAGAAGGAGGAGATCCTCCAATTACAGATCAAGATGGGGACTTAATACCCGATATGCATGAATTCATATTTAGTGAGGACGTTAATCTCCAAATCAACTCATTTAATTTAGTCATCCAAGGGCTTGATTCATACAATGCAACTGACAATGTTACCGATCGTGATAATGATGGGGCAACTGCTCTGATGGAATATTGCTGGCCGTTTACATTGGATGCTTGTTTAGATTCTGAGAAGAGAAATTCGTTAACTGGAAAATCACCTGATGAATCGATTTCAGGACTGAGAGAGTATTTAGATCCAAGAGTGGCAGATACTGATGGTGATGGTTTACCTGATGGATATGAAATATACATGTGTACAAACGGTGGAGTTGGATCTATGAACCCATTAACAAATGCTTGGGATTGCTTATATTTTGATCCACTCGATCCTAAGGATTTCACTCATGATTTTGATAGATGTGAAGAAGATTTTACATGGGGATGTGGGGATGGATTTGATTTCAATAAAGATGGAATAATAGATTTAGGAGAGAGATTTACCAACACTGAAGAATACCTCTATGGTTCTCCGGAAGATTGGATAACTGAAAGAGACGGACTTTGGTGTTATGGAGAGATACAAGGATTGAGTACTTCTTCTTGTCAAAATGAAGTACAAAGAGAAACCTTGGATGATGGTTGGTTGGGTACTGATCCAAGATTTGCAGATTCAGATTATTATGTATGGTCCGAATTCGAAGCATTAGAACTAACTTCACTCGGAGATGGGATTCCAGATGGTTGGGAGGCGTATAATGGCTTAGACCCTAGAAATTCATCAGATGCAATAATTGATTTAGATTCTGATGGTTGGGATCAAAATAGAGATGGATATATAACTCCTGATATAACTATATCAACATCACACTGGGGTGAAGAATTTAGCAACTATGAAGAGTATCTAGTTGATTTTGATTCAGGATTCGGCGTCGTTCCAGGAGTAACAGGAGCACTAATGGGTCTTGATGATGGAGACTTAATTACTTTTAATCATAAATCCGATATTGAATTTACTGACACATCAGTACACAAAATAATTGCAGATTCTCAAAGAGACAGATTATTGGTAGGGTCAAAATATGGAATTACTGTATTGGATCCTTTTAGAGAAACATCATCAATTTTCCCTTTGGAGCATGGTACTGAAATGAACGCCATGGAGTTGTATGAATTGGGAGATAAGAGATATTTATTACTTGGAACTAATAAGGGATTACAGATAATACAACTCGTTAACGGTTTGCCTGATTTTGAATCTAAACAAATATTTACTTTAGGTTCTATAGAAGTTATTTCTAAACTGCAAACACAGACTGATGATTTGGATATTTTAATATCAGGTAATTCAAAAATATGGACAATTAAATTAACTGAAGATTTTGAAGACTCAATTGAAGATGTTAAAATTAATTATTTGAGTAAAATATCAAACTTAGTTAATTCAGAAAATGCATCTATTACTACATTACTGCATATTGAAATGCGAAATAGAATTCCTATTTTATTCATTGGAACTGATTCAGGATTAATAGCTTGGAATACCACAGGCGGTACAGAATCTATCGGTGATCCTTATTGGTTATTCAATAACTCTAATGCAGAATATTTCATTGATGAGAATATTTATGATTCTACTGCTACTTCAAGGGTAAATATTTTGCAGAAAGAAGAAATTGAGGGGGATTATCCTGGTTTATGGTTAGGTATGTCGGGTGGATTATATTTGATTGAATTGGACCTTATAGTATCACAGCCAACCGAGGCTTTCAATAATGAAAGAATGTTGAATATTGAAAATATTTTAGACGGTGCTAATGACATAAGATCTATTCTATCACATCAAGGAAAGGTAATCATAGGATCAACTTATGGTTCTTGGTGTTTGGAAGGAAGTGCCGAAGATGGAATTCTTGGAATGTACCTTAATCAAACACGAATTCCTGGTTTAGTTACAACAATGGCAATACTCGAAGATCAAGGTGAGCAGTGGTTTTTTGCTGGTATATCTCCTGGAAAATATATGAATATAGCATCATTAAATCCATTATCAAATGATTCGGACTTAGATGGAATGAATGATGGTTGGGAATTTATTAATGGTTTAGATCCCACAGATCCTTTTGATGGCGACAGAGATCCTGATTATGACGGAATAAGTTATTTAACTCAGGGAGGAATTACATTCGATAGACTTTGGACTAACTTAGATGAATATAGATTCAGCTCAATTTCTGAAGCAGGAGTAAATAGTACTGATCCCAGAGATATGGATTCAGATGGAGATGGCCTTACTGATGGAGAAGAATACTGGGGCTGGTTTACCAATTCCACAGATTTCGAATGTCATTATTTGAATAATGAGTACATTTGTGATGAAGATATTGGTAGTGCTGCACTTCAAGTTCACTTGGAAGGCTGGCTTGGTTCTGGTACCGGAGGAGGTACAGATGGTCCAACTGACCCTACAAATCCAGATTCTGATGGAGATGGTATGCCAGATGGTTGGGAAATAGAGAATAGAAGATGGATAGGGGAAACTTATACTGGTGGCAACTTATGGTCACTAGACCCCAGGGATCCTTCAGATGCGAATGAAGATGCCGATGGAGATGGACTGAATAATTTATGTGAATACAAATGGAGCAATTTACTTGATTTCACACTAAAAAACGGTTTAGATAGTCATGGAGAATCTGCTGATTCAGCTTTAAATTGGTCTAGAACAGATCCTAATTCTATTGATTCAGACGGGGATACTATACCAGACGGTTGGGAAGCTAGATATCAATGCAGTTGGGCACCAAGAAATGCAGGCATAAATCCTTTAAATGGTTCAGATTCTTTAAATAATCCTGATGGAGATGGATATGATGTTAACCATAATGGTATTTTAGAATTAGATGAACAATTGGTTAATTGGATGGAATATTACCTCATGTCAGATATATTATACTCATTTAGTACTTCTTCGGGAATATCTTATCCTGAAAATTTCTCTACAAGTTTATCTCACGAATCTTGGGAAGGTTTAGCCGATGAATCTTTTGGAGATCAAACTACCTTATTTTATTCTGTTCTCGTTGATGGAATTATTCCCTCAGATGTTGGTTCTTCTAATCCATTAAGTGCAGACTCCGATAGAGATGGAATGCCAGATGGATGGGAATTTTATCATGCTAGATGGAGTCTTTTTGAACAAAAATGGTCCTTAAATCCAGTTAATGAAAAAGATAATCTTGAGGATTTTGATGGAGATGGAATGAATAATTGGGAAGAATATAATACAATTTCTACAAATTCAAGTGAAATAAGTAATTCAATCTCATCACCTCAATTCTTCTTAATGAGTGTTTCAGGAGAAATAACTCCTGTCCCTTGGATAGGTGCGGATTCAGCATTATCTTTTGGAGATTTTATTTCTGAAGAACAAATAAATTCATCGGGACTAACTGCGGATCCAAATAATCCAGATTCTGATGGAGACGGGATATTGGATGGCATAGAATTAATTTTTACACAATGGAACTCAACTGATGAAGTTTGGACTCTCAATCCATTAGTCCCCGGAGATGGAAATTATGACTCTGATAATGATGGAATTACGGATATCATAGAATTGAATATGACTAACAATAATCCTGCAAATGGAGGATTATCTCCTTTTGATGCTCCCAAGTTTTGGACTGAAGCCAATACAATAAATTATCAGGAATCTATTAATAGAATTTATCGAATCATTTTCGCAAAAGAGGGCAGAGCAGATCTGGCTATGCAACAATTCGTAGATTGGGAGTCAGGTAAGCCCGCTAAACCTCTCTTAGAATCAATTTTTGGAATCACTGATCCTAATTCTCAAGATACTGATAGAGATGGTATGAGTGATGGTTATGAGTATTGGTTCACCGAATGGGATCTTGAAGATAATTCTTGGTCAATGAATCCTCTCACTGATTATGATGTACATATTGACTCAGATGAAGATTCATTTGATTGTAATGGTGATGGAGAAATATCCGATTCAGAGTCTTTTGATAACTTAGCCGAATATGATTCAAGAATATATGGCAAAAGACTAGCAATAGATACTATTCCAAATGGTTCAGGACTTATCTCTTATGGTTTGGATGCTATCACTGCTCAAATCGAAGAGAATGGATTATCTCAATCATCTGCAAAGGGTATTTTATATTCATTATTCTCTTCTAAAAGTATTTCATCATCTGAGAAAGTAGGTCTCATAAATGCAGTAGATCCTGACAACTTTAATATTAGTTTAGCTGGAATTAGTGATCCAAATGATGCAGATTCAGACAGCGATGGTATGCCAGATGGTTGGGAGTATTGCTATTCTATTTATGGAGAATTATTACCAGTAAACGCATTACGTTGGTCTCTTAACCCTCTAAATCCTCTAGATGTATATTATGATCCTGATTCTGATGGATGGTATGATAGATCTTTGATTGATACTCCAGCTCGTCAAGGGCATTGGATTGATAGGCAATTTATTCCTGGAGTGGAGAGTGAACAGATAGAATCAGGAGTTCTAGAGTTATATTTCAATAATCTAATGGAATATGAAAACGGAACTCATCCTTTGGATTATGATACTGACGGTGATTCAATAATGATGTTACCAATATTTGAGAATGGAATTGTGATAAATTATGTTAAGGATACAAGCCTTTCAGATGGCCGAGAAATTTTCAAATACGGAACTAATCCACTTGATAATGATACCGATGGCGATATGATGCCTGATTTCTATGAATATTCCAGGGGTTGGAATGAAACTAATGATAATTGGTCATCATACCTCAAAATTGCGGTAGAATGGTACCAAGTATCCTCAACCAATTGGAAACCTGTGGATGTATCAAAAGGTTATATTTCTAGGCCATTATTAAATTGGACATGGTTCACACATGATCCTACTAATCCAGATGACGCCGGTCAGGACGCCGATAATGATGGAGACTGGATTTGCTCTTCTGGCTCTTGTATATATCAACCATACACTAATTTTCAAGAATATTATGCAACGGTAAATGCTACTCTTTCATCTCCCTCTCTTGTTCGTGCAGCTAATCTTTATGATTGTTCAGGTGAAATTGTTGAAGAGTGGTGGCAATTAAGGGAGTCGTTATTAGGAACATGTTCTGGAAATACGGCTATATCCTCCAATTATCTACGAATGTATAGAATAAGTGATAATGACCCCCTATATTCTTTGATAATAGACGATAATGATGAGAATTATGAAATTATTAATTCTTCAGATGATTTAATTTTTACAAATGGCGCTTGGACCGATCAATATAATAGATTTGCTGGTGATCAATATCATTTCCCAAATATTGGTTTGGGCGAGTATGTATTTGGTTGGTGGAAAATAGATTTAGATGGAGACATGATTGCAGATGGTACCGATCCAAGTAATTGGGATACAGATGGTGATTGGTTAAATGATTATTTTGAGATAAATGACGATTTATTGGATGGAATAAGAGGAAATAGTGGTTCTCCAATAAGGTATGATAATCGCACAACATAGTACTCAATTAATTTGGAGATGCTCCCTCCCAAGGGTATGTCAGATGCCGATGAGAGAATTCCCGATATGAATTCTCCCATTGAAGATAAATTACTTTTCCTTCAGGAAAATATGGTTAATTTTGTAAATCAATATAACCTTCCATTGGTTGAAGTATCATTAGTACTATCTAAATATATTAAAATATTGTCAAAATCATTAGATTCAGAAGCAAAAAAAGAAAATGAGAAAATACCTGATTCTATCATGTCTCCTTCTCCAGTAAAAGATCCTTTATTAGAATCTAATATTTCTTCATTTCCATTAGAAATGATATTGAAAAATGTCGATGTAGATAGAATGGATATTTTTGATACTATAATCCGAACTGTGATTAATTCTACAGAACTTCCTTTCATGAATGCTATTTCCCTGTTAAGAGATTGGGAGGCTATAACTCGTAGTCAACTATCTAAATCTACTAAACCTGGGCACCTTTTCAGTCCAATTGAATTACCTGAGAATTTCTAGCTTCAAATAATGTTTTTTGAAACTATTATCTTATTTGAAAACCACCATGAATCAATTATTGACCAGATATATAGTATCGGAAAAAGAATTACTGTTAATATCAATGGTAATTGTATTAATGCCCAACCAAATGCTTTACTATGTTGTCCGTTGAAATGTTGACCCAGATATACGAAAGGAACTAAAGAAACAAGTACAGAAAAAATTGGCCTAAAAGCCCCCCATGGACCTATTCCACCACTCAATTCACTCCATATTACTCTCACTACACCTAGACGATTCACCTCTTCCTCTTCGGGGTTTACGGTTACTGCGTATTCTTTTGCCACATTAAAGCCAAAAGGTCTTTAGCAATCAATTTAACCTAATAAAAATCCTTTAAGAGGCCATTCATTCTTCCTCCAAAGGTATTGAAATGGTGGGATTTCCAAATTTATCGAACCACTCTGTAGGTTCTCCACTTCTTCCCATGGCCAAATCATCATTTACTTGTCTTGGAATATATTCTCTTCCTGGGTGCCATGTTAAATCCTCAAGCCATATTTCTAGATTATCTCTTTCAATAACAATTTCCATTGTTCCTCCTAATGGTCTGTCGTCGATTACGAATGATACCTTTCCTCTAATTGCAGCCTGTCTAGAAATTGAGAAACATGTTTTATTAACGTTAATTTCCATAGTCATCACATCAAAAGCAGTATCTAATATTCTCTCTGAAACAACAGACTTCATGAAAAAATCAAGAGAATTAGAAAAACCTGTTACTAATAATGCACTTCTTTTTGTGGGATATTGTTCCTTTTTTGGAATATTATCAGGTTTCCAATCTGGAAAAATATTATTTATGGAATGGAATACTCTTTCAGCATCCTCATGGGGTTGGATTTTAGTAGAGACTTTTATTATGTACTCCATGTATGCCGCGAGAAGTCATTAGACCATTATTACTACGGTTTAATGCTACTTATACGCGAATACGTTAAACCATTAATTATGAGGGAAAGACATGGTAGAACGTTCACCTCTGGTCTCTTTCGCCCTTATAGTGGCCCCAACTCTTTGCCTTACAGCTTTGAGAATTATTCTACCAGTTTTTGATGATGTTCTTTCAACAGATTTAATATCAAAAATAATTGTATATAGTTTTTCATTATTTATTGGTATACTAATGTTTTTGAAATATAGGACTATTGAAGATCATGAATATCATCGTTCAAAAGCTATTAGTAAACTTTCTAAATCATACAAGTTAGACAATAAGGGTTTATGGGAAGATAGCGACTCTATAATAAGAGATTTAGAATTAAAAGCACAGAGTAACCTTAGGGGCAAGGCTAGTGTAAAATCTGACCAACTAATGAAAGGAAGTATTGGAAATATCAATAAAGAGATGCATGAAGATATCGCTCAAAATGAGGTTGAAATAAACTTATCATCAAAAATAAACTCAAGTGAACAAATTAACAATGAAAATATCTCTAAAGACTCAAAATCAATTTTTTCTAAAATTAATGAAAAATTTAACAAAATAATTGAAAATGCTGCACTGAATGAAGTTAATAAAAATAAAAGGGTCATTAAGTCTCAATCATACCCTGATATCGAAACTTCTGAAACAATTAGTGACAAATGGAATACTCCTACATCAAAGAAAGAAAGAAAAGTAATAGCATGTAATTATTGCCATTCATTAAATGATGAGGATGTCAATTATTGTGTTTCTTGTGGCAATTATCTTTCTTGATAAGGGAACGGTTGAAAAAAGTCGATGTTTAGGAAAGGTTGGGATTTACTGTGGTAACCAAGCGCGATTACTATGAAGTACTAGAAATTTCGAAGGATGCTACTCAGTCTGATATCAAAAAATCATTTCGTAGTTTAGCAAGAAAATATCATCCAGATAAAAATCCTGATGATCCTAGTGCTGAGAATAAATTTAAAGAAATTCAAGAGGCATATGCAATTTTATCTAATGTTGATGAAAGAAGAAAATATGATACATATGGCCATAATAGACCCGGAGGTTCACCATTTGGTCCAGATGGATTTCAGGGTGTCAATATTAATATTGATGACTTATTCGGTGGTGGTTTTGAAAGTATTTTCGGTCAGATATTTGGAAGTTCTAGATCTAATAGTCGTAGAAAGAAAGGTGGAGATTTATTAGTAAGACATACCATATCATTTCAATCTGTATATGACGGTCTTGATGATGAGTTGGAGATCGAGGCATTAACATCATGTTCTAAATGTAATGGAAGTGGTTCAAAGGATTTAGACGGTGTACGTCCTTGTCCTTCATGTAATGGAAGGGGACGAGTTCAAAGAATTGAACGCGTAGGACCATTCGCTCAACAAGTCGTTTCCGATTGCCCAGCATGTAATGCAACCGGAAAGATAGTTACTAATCCATGTATTTCATGTAACGGTGAAGGTAGCTCTTATCAAGCCAAAAAGATAAAATTTTCAGTACCTCCTGGAATTTCTACCGGAAATAGAATCAAAATTACTGGCCAAGGAGAGCCGCCCCGTGGAAATGTAGGGGAAAATGGTAATTTATATATCGAAATAGAAGTTTTGGAACACACATGGTTTGAGAGAGATGGTGCCGATATCTTAATGGCACTACCTGTGAATTATACAGATTTATTGTTAGGTACCACCGTAGTAATATCACATGTGGATGGCAAAGATCTGAACATTAAAATTCCTCCAAATTCCAAGCCTGGAGATACAATTACCTTACCAAGACGTGGTTTACCTCACATGAGATCAAGTAGAGGAAGAGGCTCAGTGACCGTACTCTTGAAATTAGATATGCCAACTAAAATCTCAAGGTCTTTGAAAAATAAATTAAAAGAGTTAAAACCTGAAATTAGTAATTCTATTTCTCTTGAAGAAAGTATAATTGAAGAAGCAAAAAAACGTAGAGGAAAATAATTATTCTTCCCATTTTATTGTTTTATTCGATGAAGCTGCGACTGGTTCCCCATTAACCATTCCAGATAGCTGAAAATTTATATCTGAAGGTTTATTTTTAAGTGTTATTTTAAGAAATAAATTCGTTTTAGGATTCAATTGGTCTAAATATATTTCATCCTCTTTGAAAATTTTCTCAGGAGTGACATTTTTTATTTTTATAGTATCTCCTTCAGATGAATATATTCTAATTCCTGCCAAATCCCAAGTATATTTATTAATTTTTATACCTAATAAAATCTCATAATTAGTAATTTTCCATAGACATATTTCCAAATTTTGTGTCATATGCCTTAGAACTGGTTTCCCCCATTCAAGTATTACTGAATCCCAAGGGCTATCTCCCAATTGATGTAGGGAAGAAATAATTATTTCTTTATCAATTTTTTTCTCAATCCTATTTTTCAATCTAGTCAACATCATTAATTCATGCTGTTCTATGTGAATTTCATTCTTCTTTCCTCTGAATATATTATCTCTGTTCCACCACAATACCACAGCCATAGGTGCTAGAAACATCACTCCTACTAGTATATAGAAATTCGTGAACATCCTTGATAAGTCTTCTAACTCTCCATCATTATTTTCATAATTTATTAGTTCTGGCATATTAAATCGATAATTTACAGATTCAGAATTACCACCTATCTTCTCAATTCTAATTACATGAATTCCTTTTGGTGCAATAATCATAGTTCCATTAGTAGAATTAATTATTGCTCCATTAGTTTGATTAAGAATTAAAATTTTAAAATCTACGTCACCTTGAGTATCATTAAAATAAACGTATGAACCATTTGTATTGATGACTTCAAATGCAAATATATCTACATAATCTTCAAAACCTAAATTCCCAGAATAAGTATTAATATTATCATTTAATAATTCCCATCGACTGTCTCTTTGTCCATTTTGCCAAATATAGTCCGGGGCGTCTCCTATTTTTACTCCGTCTCCATAATCTTCGGAAAATATTTTTATTGACCAAGATAATGTATGATTAGATTTAATCCTAAATTCTATTGACGTAGTTGTTTCTGTGGAGTTTATTATTTCAGGACAATTTTCTATTTTATGAAAATAATTTTCCTCAGTTCCATTAATATTGTGAAGGACAATATCTAAACTTATTATTTCTGAAAAATAACATATGGGTTTTACAATCATTTTTGCTCCTAACTCTATGAGCAAAGCATCCCCATTTATGTCAGAAGCTGCAATGTGACCATTATAGGTGTCATTAAATGATAATGCTTCACCGTGTGACCACGGATTATTTAATTCTCTAAAATCAGGAGATTCTCTGTTCGCATCATATCTCACAATTTCAAATTGATAAGGGGAATATTCTAATTCAACAGAAGAGATAACTCTTAACCACAATTCTCCTTTGGGATATTCAAAATAATGCCCATCATCTAGATTTAAACTTAGACTATCAATACGCTCTTTTATTTCGTTATTTCTTTTCCAAATTTCTAATTCCATTTCTTTTGAAGATTTAAACTCTGGGATTAATAATATATCTCCACTATTCCCAACTATCTTAATTGAATCTTTATCATTAAGTGAATCTAAAGCCCCAGTAAAAGTTATTCCTTCAGATTCCAAATTTATAAATTCACAATAATTCATTTGGCATGGCGAATATGTATTTATTTCTATGAAATCATCTTCCTGACTGGGAGATGGTACTATGTCAGGTAAATCATTTTCTTCATACATTGTTGAGTTACTAATTATAGAATCAAAATGTATTAATTTACTATCGACTCCTTGATTTACTAGTAATCGCCAAGATATAGTATTCTCTACAAATCCTTCCCATTCAACTTTGTGTATATCTGAAAATGTGGAGGTTAGGCCACTATTATTGACAATTAATTCCATTCCATGGCAGATAATTTGTTCACAGCTGTATTCTATCCAAGCAGGTCCATCAGTATTAATTGAAAAGTTAACAACTTCTATCTTATCTTCATTTTCGGCATGAACATTAAATGAGGTATAAGATATTGCTAAAATAATGCCTAAGACACACGCCGCTACTCTTCCCATGACTTATCGAGAGACTCTTTGCATTAGAATCCTTCAAGCGAAATGTATCACTCGTCAATACTATGTCGACTCGCCCACTGGCAAGAGGTGTAGAATCTCGAATGCGTTTTTCTCGTATATTTTCTCTCGGAGATAGAAAAAAGCCGACATCATGGACTCCCGCAATTGTACTAAATGAATCAGACCCCTTACTTCCTATCTCTATTGCACCTTTTATATCATCTAGACATTCATCTACCTTACCGGCAACAATATCAATTTCTACTAGAGGTAATTTTTGTTTCCCATTTGATGGTCTAGATCAATGGTCTTCTATCGAGGGTTTAATTCTCCCCCCCAGTCTCGCTGATTCTAATTCTGGCAAATCAAGTAAGGGTGATGAGATATTATTAGTTTCCTGGCAATCCCTTCATCATGAAAAGTCTTTAGTTAATGATGATTTTAACCCTTCAATAGTTATTCTAGTTGACTCTCTCCAACTTGTACAAAATCAAGGTATGCTAGTAGATGCCATTGACGCGATCAGAATTAAATTTCCAACTTCTCTAATTTGGACTCCGGGAATAGGAGGTCCAGATAATTGTGCACTTCTATCTTGGTTGGGTGTTGATTTATTTGATTTATCTAGATCTAGAAGTGCTTCTGCATTAAACATAATCATTACTCCTTTTGGCCCAAGAGAAATAGATAATTCAACAAATGAAAAAGCAGATATGGAATCTCAATGCGAAGAATGGAAAAAATCAATTTCTGCTACTAGAGCAGCCATAAGGGACGGATCTTTAAGGGAATTGGCTGAAAAACAAAGCATATCTAGTCCAAGATCGGTGGAAAGATTAAGGATTCATGATAAGAAAATGAGTAGTTATGACGGAGGTAGGGCTGGACTTTCTAGGATATTGGGTCATAAGGCTAAATTACAATGTAATTCTTTCACTAGTAGAAATGATCCTTTAATCAAAGACTGGCACAATAGAATTTCTTTCCATCACACCCCACCCAATCACCAAACAAAAGTATTGGTTCTTTTACCATGCTCAGCTACAAAGCCTTATCGATTATCTCAGAGTCATCAAAGATTCTCTAAATCGATCAACTCACGAAGTATTCATGAAGTCATGGTAACGGCTCCTCTTGGACTTGTCCCTAGGGAATTAGAAGATATTTGGCCAGCGGGTAATTACGATATTCCAGTAACAGGAGAGTGGGATTTAGATGAATTAAAAACAATTAAAGATGTTTTTTTTAATTTAGTTAGTAGGATTAATTATTCTAGAGTAATCAATCATTCAGGAGTTGATTTTGGCATTTGTGATTTTGAAATAGTTGATACTAGAAAAAATTATTCAGCTGGTTCTCAAGAAGCTCTATCTATGCTCAATGATGCTATTAATCAGGCTATAATGGATTTTAAATTACCCAAGCTAAAAGAGAATTTTCATCGCTTAGAGAAACTTAAATCTCTCTCTAGATTTCAACATGGTAGTGACTTATGGCTAAATGACTCAATAGTTGAAGGGCGTCCTCCAATTTTCACCATAAAGAAAAATGGCGTACAACTGGCACAGTGGAACCCTAGAAGTGCTAGATTTGCTTTTTCCAAATCCTGTCTGAAGATTCTAAATGAATTTGATATTTTACCTAGAATTTTACTAAATGACGATCATTCATGGAAAGGAGATCTTTTTTCTACTAATGTTAAAAGTGTCAGTGGAGATATCAGACGTGGTGATGAAGTCTTAGTCTTCCAAAATAATGTATTAATTGGCTCAGCTAGAGCTGAAGCACCAGGTTGGGAATGGCCTAACGGGCCCGGAAGATTGGGAAGAGCTCAGCACCGACTTTGAAGTATTTTATCTACATGTACATGCGTAGCGATTAAAGAGGAAGGGTTAGTCGCACGCCTGTCAGAGGTGGTTATGTATGGCACGTATGCATAGTAATGGTAAAGGAAGTAGCGGCTCAGAGAAGCCTAATTCTACAGAACCTTCTTCTTGGTCAAATAGCGATAAGAAAGAAGTTGAGGAATTGATAGTTGAACTGTCAAATGCAGGAAACTCATCAGCTTCTATAGGGACTATCTTAAGAGATCGTTATGCTGTACCAGATGTTAGACTAGTTACAGGTGAAAGAATTTCTAAAATTCTAGCAAGACATGATATTTCTACTACCTATCCAGAAGATATGATGAATTTGATGCGCCGTGCCCTAGGACTCATAGATCACTTAAACAATAATTCTAAAGATTTGCATAACCGTAGACAATTATCGTTATGTGAATCAAAGATACGTAGATTATCACGTTATTATAAAAAAAATGGAACTTTATCCGACTCTTGGACATATAAGAGAGATCAATTAAGATTAATGGTAGAATAGAGTTAATAGTAGAAGTTTTCAATTAGTCTTTCTCATTCGTATTTATTATGTACAATTTGTTAGAGGATGACTTGTTTGAATCCGTGTCTGATATTTTTTTACAATTTGCTTCACAAATCAAAAGTAATAACGATTCAGTCATGCTTTTAGCTCCTCCCACTTTACAAGGTGCATTAGCAATAACACCCCTTGAAGCCGCTTTGATAGATGAAAATATACCTTACAGGAGAAGATTTTCTTATGATAACATAGATTATTTTCCTGTAATAAATATATTACAGTCTGATATTATGGATGGCCCTACGTTAGATAGTAATCATCAAAGTCTTTCAATATCAACTAAAATAGTAGATGGTCTTGAAGGTAACATTGGGGACAGTAAAAAAGGCCCATTAAATTCAATATGCCAAGCACATGCTTTAGCATATGCTATATCACCATACAGTAATAGATTGAGGTATTTACGCCCTTGGGCTTTAGCAGGCAATTGGCTTGATACATCTTTAGATAATACATATGACCCAGTGTTTTCAAAAATGAAAAAAATTTTTTTAAATGAAGGAACAATAATGATAGTTCCAATAACCGAAATAAAAAATCCATATATGGGAGCCTACGATTGGTTAAATCAGAATGATTTGAAAAAATTATCTAGCTCATGGAATACATTGGATTTTGAAGAAAAATCTTTGAAATTATCAAATTTGGTAAAACCTATCTTGAATAAATCTTTACCATCTTCAGCACGTGTAGAAGAATTGGTATGGAACTGCATAATTGCTGAAGGTTGGAAAACTGATTTGGCAGGCCAATTATCATTTTTAAACAGGGACTGGGATATATCAAAAAGTCATTTAAAAGCAAGTAATTTAGTGGATATATTACTAAATAAAGGCTATATTTAATCTTCAACATTAAATTTCTGATAAATTTCATTTGTAGTTTGAGTTACTCTGATGAATGTAGTACATTTAGGCAAATCTTTGATTCTTCTTGCCCCCACATATGAGCAAGCCGATCTCACTCCTCCTAGTATTGATTGAATACTCTCATCCAATGAACCCCGATATGGAACTCTAACTTCTTTGCCTTCCGGGGCCCTATGTTTAGCAACTTCTCCATAATGAGTTTCCATAGCCTTTGAAGATGACATGCCGTAAAACGACTTATACATTTTACCATTTTTTCCCTCAACTATTTCTCCTCCTGATTCATCATGGCCAGCAAACATCCCTCCTAACATTACAAAATCTGCACCTGCAGCAAATGCTTTTGCCACATCCCCTGGAGACGAACATCCTCCATCGGCCATGACATGACCCAATAGCCCATGAGCAGCATCTGCACATTCAGATATTGCAGAAAGCTGAGGATATCCAACTCCTGCTACCTTTCTTGTAGTACATACTGATCCAGGGCCAATTCCAACCTTGACTATGTCTGCACCTGCAAGAATTAGTGCCTCCGTCATTTCTCTAGTTGCAACATTTCCTGCAATTATTATTTTTTTAGGAAATTCTTCCCTAACTCTCCTTACAAACTTAAGAAAAACTTCCCTATAACCATTTGCAACATCTATACAAATCATTTTCAAATTATCATTAGTTGCAACCTTTCTTCTTACGAGTTCAAAACTATTCTCGGTCGATCCACAAGTTATGGCTATATATTCTGGGTTCACTCCCTCTTCCCAGGAGTTGACAAATTCTTTGGTTGAATAGAACTTTTGAGTGCAAGTTAACATTTTATATTTTTGTAAGACCTTTGCAACAGAAAATAAACCAGTAGTATCCATGTTGGCTGAAACTATTGGTATGCCACACCATTTTTCATCTGAATGACGAAAGCTAAATTCACGTTCTAAATTTACATCAGATCTAGAAACAAGGGTACTGCGCTTAGGTCTTATCAATACATCATTAAAAGTTAGCTTAACATCTTGTTCTACGCGCATTCAGACCTTAATAATCGAATGTACAAACACTTAAGATTCTTCTGAAAGTAAAAATTATAACTTATCCTATTTCTATTCATTTCTTTCACGAAAAATATTTATTTGATTTATCTTCATTTGGAGATTAGATTCTATGATACTTGCAATTTCTTTTATATATTTTGCTTTAAGGCATGAAACTTGTCCTTCTATAGTATCTACTACCATTGCAGATAACATCCAAATGGATTCTTCTGTAGGATTGGAAAATATATTTTTCATTTCTGTAATATGTTCTTTAACATCTTGAGAAATTCCTGTAAGGTCTACTATTTGTTCGACATAAAATTGCCAAAGGTTTAGTAAATTATTCCATTTTTCTGGATTTACTTCTCCTATTAACGGCGGCATTAGTTTAATCAAGGCTCGAGAATATAACTTTCCTTTAGGATCAACTTCTAAATAATTATCTTCTAATTCATTAACAGATGGGAATATATTACCAAAATCTTCTGGAGGTAAAGCCGGCTCTATCAAAGAAATAATTGTAAATCTCTTTCCTCCCATGGCATCGTACAACAGATTAGTCCCTTGCTCCTCCATTCTTTCTACCTTTACTAGTGTCCCCACGTCATAAGGTGTTGACCACCCATTCAATTTTGTCATGGAAGGATTGGCCATTACATGCCCATATGGTAGATTATCGATAGAAACATCATCTAACATTTGTTTATATCTAGGTTCAAAAACACGCATGAACATTTTTTCGCCAGGCATTAATAATGAATCTAGAGTGAATAAAGGAATTATCAATTCATCATCTGATAAGTCTGTAATAGTATCAAATTTGACTATATCCATAACTATACGTAACTCCTCTATGATATGAATAGTTGTCTATATAATTTCACAAATATTATATTTCAAAATGATATTGGAAATTATCTATATCCACAAGATTCCTTCCATATTAAGATGTATTTATCTAATTAAATTAATGTTATTTTATTAATAATATAGAATATATTTTGGTGCTCGTGCCGGGATTTGAACCCGGGTCGTCGCCTCGAGAGGGCGACATGATGGGCCGAACTACACCACACGAGCGTTAAGTTATCGTGAATGACTAATGTTTATGAAAACAATGCTTGAAACCTTCTAATGTCAATCTTCACTTTCACTTTCACCACCCTCTCTTCTAACTTTATTAATATGCTAATTACACTTCATAGAGTCATGAGTCAAAACAAATATGAGACCAATGATGTGATTTATAGAAAGCGCCAGGAACCTTGTAGAGTAGTTTCATATAATTTACTAATACAAACCAATGTCAATGAGAATGTTAAATATACTCCAAATAAAGGTCTATTAGTTAATGACAGTGGATTATTATCCTCTGAAGACACATGGCTTCCTCTGCGCAAAGCAACATTGCCAGTTGAAATAAATAAATCCAGTTGGAGTGGCTTGGTGAGAAGATTCAATGCTTCTAAAGAAAATTCTGTGAGGGCATAAAATGTCCGGAACCAGAAGACTAAGAGAAGCTGTGAAAATATATCTTGAAAATCAAGGTTCGGCCAATACTGTAGAAATATTTGACCATCTGAATAATCGTTTTCGATGGGGTGCAACGATGAATCAAGTAGGGAATATTCTTGCTAAAGATATTAGATTTGATAAAATAGGTCATACTAGAGGAGAGTTTAGGGGTAGTGTGTACACAGTATGCGTTTGGGCTATTAGTAATGATAATAAGACGTTAATAAGCCAATAAAGTCAAGTTCTAATGACTCTTCCAGTTAACAATTATGAGTAAGAACTACAAGTCATGGGCTACTCTTTTTCGATTAGGGAATAGTTTTGGGGGTTTAATTGCAGTATTTTTAGGATCTATTATGGCTTTGCGAACAATTCCATCTGGCAATTTTCTTTACATTACTACCTTTCAAGCATTATCTGTATTTTCATTCATGGCATCATGGAATGCGTTAAATGACTATCTTGATTTTGAAATAGATAAGATTGGTAAACCGGATAGGCCATTGCCATCGGGTCAAATATCGATGATAAATGCAAAAATAGCAATTTATGTGTTAATATCACTTTCTTTAATTGCAATCATGTCCGCTGGTTATTTTGCAAATATTTCTAATCAAGGACTAAAATCATGGATGCCATCAGTGGTTATATGGTTTGTAGCTCTATTTCTTTTAATTAATTATGAATCTGATTCTAAATATAGTTTCAACTTGAAAAATCGTGGACTTCCAGGAAATATCGCTATCAGTGCTTCAGTTGCTATGGTAGTTTTATTTGGATCTGCAGGAGTTTTTGAATTAACTAATGGTAGAGTAATATCAGTTGCAATTATGGGATTTCTCTATAATTTAGCAAGAGAGATAATAAAAGATGTTGAAGATATGGATTCTGATAAAGGACGAAATACGTTAGCAATGAAGATTGGCCCGGAAAAAACTAGAATTATTGCATATCTTATCTGTTTGATGACTTTAGTGTCAATACTGACACCCTTTGCTATAGGTTTATTCGAACAACGTTATATCATTCTAGTATTACCAAGTATTCTTATTTTGCTCATGGTTAAATCAAAACTTTCTCTTGCCCAGGATTTTGCTGCTCAGCAATTATTAAAGAAATCATTGTATTTATGCCTTGCAGGCTTCACAGTAATTTCATTAATCTAAAATAATTCTTTGAAAGTATGCCAGGCATTTTCATTACACATGTAAGTTAGAAGTGACATTTGAGCCCACATTCTATTTTCTGCCTGATCAAATACAACACTATTTTTGGAATCAATTACTGAATCTGTCACCTCCTCTCCTCTATGCGCTGGTAAACAATGCATAAATAAATAATCAGGATCTGCTTTAGAAACTAAATCTTCATTTATTTGAAATCCATCAAATGCATTCTTCTTATCCTTTAGGTGTTCCTCTCCCATCGATACAAAAATATCGGTATATATTACACCAGCCCCTGTTACGGCTTCTTCAGGATCGTTTGTTTCAATAATTTTTGCGCCAGTCTGGTCTGCTATCTTCTTTGCTCTTTCAATAATCATTTTATCAGGTTCGTACCCTAATGGAGTTGCATAACTAAAATCATGGCCCAGAGATACACTTGCAAGTAACAAATCATGAAGGACATTATTCCCATCTCCGATCCAAGATATATGGCCATTTAGCTTTTCTTTATTTTCAGTTATTGTCATTAAATCTGCTGCTGCTTGACATGGATGATGTAAATCTGAGAGAGCATTTATTACGGGTATTGTTGAATGTTTAGCTAAATCTCCTACGTCTGAATGTTTGAAACATCTGTATGTCATCCCATCTAAAAAACGAGATAAAACAGCCGCAGTATCTGCTATTGATTCACTTTTTCCTAATTGTATGTCGTTAGAAAGTAGAGTTAACGGCTGACCTCCCAATTTATTTACTCCAACTTCAAACGAAACTCTAGTTCTGGTGGAAGGTTTTTCATAAATAGATCCAATTGACATTCCTTCTAAAGGCTTGAATTCATCTACAAAATCATCACCATTTTTAATTTTTATAGCCCAATCAATTAAATCAGGCAACTCTTTACTAAAATCATCTATGGCTAATAAGTCTCTCTTTTCTTCATAATCGTTCATCTTCTATATCTCCTGCATATCCATCTCTTGTATCTCCCATTCCGCCAAAAATGGTTTGGGCAAAGGTCAATACATCTGCCAAACCATCTTCTATTTCACTAGATAGTGGTATTAATCCAGGTTGTATTGCAGCATTTTGCATCATCCTAAGCTGTCCGATAGCAAACTCTGCTCTTTGACTGCCTGATTTTGCATCATTGGCTTGTCTTTCTGACTCTTCATAAAGTGCAACTTCGAGTATATCTAAATTATCTCCCCATTCCAATATAGTTTCTAACTCTTCAGGTTCTAATAAATCAGTTTTAGATAAGAAATTCGCAGTTGGTAATCCTAATCTGAAATGAACTATTGAAGATAATAACATTTGTGAAACAAAACCACTTGGAGTTCTTGATAACATGGGGTCAAATAAGAAAATTAGGCAGGCTCTTCCTTGACCCAAAACATCAACAAGGTGACTTGAGGCTTCTCTGAAAGCAAATAATTCTACTTGACCTGGAGTATCAACGATTAACATATCACCTGATAAACCTTCAATTTGTTCAAATACATCTTCTGCTTGAGATGCCACTAAATCTGCTGCTAATATCTGAGCACCATTGGGCCCTAGATCATACTCGCTCATTACATCTGACAGTGATACCAAATCTCTAACATCAAATTCAGGGTCATAATGTACTCTTTCTGCACCTGGATCTAGATTTATGGCCATTACATCAACTTCAAGAAATCTTGCCCATCTTTGATATGCTGTTACTAATGAACTCTTACCTGCTCCTGCTGTTCCAACTACAAATATTACTGGAGGACTAGTACTATCTTGCGCACTCATATTACTCCCAAGTCATTCTAAGTTTCAACTATTCTGTTTATAGTTCTATCAGAATAATGAACAGGTAATCGTTATACCCTCTAACTATTGGGGCTAATTACCGCTAAGGTGTGTTTACGTATGTCTGAGCAAACTCCTCCACCTCCTCCTGGGTTCCCTCCTCCTCCTCCTCCTATGCCCATTGATGATTCTGATGATCAAGATAAAATACAAGATAATAACGATTTAGATATAGAAAATAAAGATATATCTAATAATACTGATGATTTATCCGCATCTTTTGAATCTCTATTATCTCCTCCTCTGCCGCCCACGCCACCACCCCCTCCCGGACTAACTCCTCCTC
>CEOP01055673.1_pt1 | contig 65459 bp, 64 predicted proteins | sample 361301 | NCBI WGS metagenome assembly CEOP01 (sample SAMEA2619548, study PRJEB7988) | marine metagenome | biome: marine biome (ENVO:00000447); feature: deep chlorophyll maximum layer (ENVO:xxxxxxxx); material: "saline water (ENVO:00002010), including plankton (ENVO:xxxxxxxx)" | depth 55 m
TTACCGAATGCTTTACCAGCTTCTGATATACCAAATGCACCTAGTGTCACTACAACAAAAGATGTATAGATAGTTTCAGAAACTTTTAAGTCCATGTCAAACATCAATGCAGTGACTAAATCTGTCACCCCGAATACGACCATTAAAAAGAAAGATATAAATCCTATGATTGCTTTCTCATTAACATCGTTATCGTCTAGAAACAATCCACCAAAAGTTCTCTTAGGTGGTTCTAAACCATTTCTTGCTTTGACGGCTTCCTCTTTCATCTCTTTGATGACATCTTCTTGTGCATCAAGTTTTTCGATGAGAGCCATGTACTTATCTAAATCAATTTCGACTTCGTTTTTTGAATTATCTGTATCAGCCATAATTTTCTCCATATTGTCTCACGACATTCATAATATAGATTAATTATTTACGGTTTTTCCGTTTTTCGTTCTCTTCCTCGATATGATGTTCAAGGAGTTTAATGTAAATCTCTCTTTCCCATGGTATCATATTCTCAAGTTCTGTTAATGAGTATTTATGATGTTGCATCAATTGAAAGTTGGTATTATAGTAATTATATACCGACTCATGAGAAAGAGCTATTAAAAAAAACTTGCTAACCCTCTTACTTCTCTTTGTTGTTCTTTACCACATGTATCACATGTAAAGTCTGCAACTATACTCACAGCAGGTAGTTCCTCAAAAAATTTACTAATATTTTCTAGTTGTACCATGGTTAGACTCTCTAAGAATTCTCTAAGTTCTTCTTCAGAGATATCTTCAGATTCGTGTCTATCTTCTGCATCGTATACATAATCAATTCCTGAAGCAAGAAGTGTTAACAGTTTTTCTTGTCTATCTTCTACATCTTCTGAACGACCCATGTCAACGATTGAAGGATACTTAAGTCCAACTCCTACTTCATCAGTAATCTTAACAACAGTTTCAACTTCAGAATCTAGTCCTGTAATTGATACTTCATCTAAGTTGATTTTAGTCTTTCCATTTCCGACACATCCTCTATCTGTACATCTTAGATTTAACTCTACTGTTTCACCGATAGACTTTGCACGAACTTGTAAAAACAAATGTTCAACATCAAACATAGGCAATTCTTCAATATCCAATTTACCGAAAGTAACTGCATTAATCATATCCTTGATTGCAGTGACAGTTTGTTCTGCAGACCCCGAATCTTGAAGAAGAAGCATATATTTTTGTTCCTTTACTAGGAATGGCCGATATTTAACTTCTTGATTATTACTAGGTAATATTGTAGTATAGGTTGGTGCCTTTTGGATTGGTAATCCCATAATTTACTCCATAATTTTAATTAACCAAAAATCCCTTGGACTTTGGCTAGTTTATCGTCTAAACCTCTTAGACGTTTGAATACTGATTGTCCTGCATTAGTATATTTTCCAGTCTGTTGACCTATACCAATAAGTGCATCTAATATTCTTCTACCTCTATTTAGACCACCACCATCACTTTCGTCAGGTACATACTTGGTCTCAAAAGACCTGTATGCTATTTCAACAGTGAATGACATTATATCACTAGAACTGTAATCTAAATCTTGTTGTTCGTACTTAATTGGGTATGCATCTTTAAGTGTATACTGAAGTGTTTCTTTACCCCTAGTGTTCATTGCAGATATTTCAACTGTTCCAACATATTCTTCGAAGAATGCAAAACGAGGTTTGATTGGGTCACCCCCATAAATTGAATCCTGCCAACCTTCGATTGCAGCTCGGTCTTGGAAGTTTTGGTCACAATAGAATGAGAAAGATGCTGTTCCACCATCGTTAACCTTAAAAGGCATCTGTCTCTCTGCACCGTATTCAGAAAATGTATGTGCTTCTAGAGCTCTGCCAGGCAGGGTTGCTTTATGACAACGAATACCTTCTATATCCAATTTGACATTTTTTAGGGTAGATGCAACTCCTTCCGTTATAACCTCTCCAGTTTCTTCATCAGTTTCTTCCTGCACTGCTTCAGTCATTTCTCCTGCACGGAATAAGTTAGGGCCGAGAATGTTCACCTTGAACCTATTAGGTCTTGCACCTGCATCAAAATTTGCTTTGAAATTATCTATTCTTAAATCTGATCTTGCCATTAATACATCCTTCTACTTTCTGCATACACTGTATTTGCATTTATTGTAAATCTTTGGGTTGGTAGCATTGCAACCATATCCCAATATTGTGGTTGAACCCTTTTCATATCTCCAACAGTGTGGGAGAATAGGTAGTTCTTTAAACATGGTTTTGCAAATTTTAATTTTGTAATACCACGAATGTCATTCCATTTAAAATCAAATCTTGATTCTCCATTGATTTCATCATCTCGTACAAGTTCATATAATCCATCTAGTAATCTAACTCTGTCTCTTGGAGAAAGATAATGTAAATTCAAACCTTGAAATCCTTTAGGACTATAGTCTGTCACTATCACCAACGGAAATGCATCCCAGTAAGGTAATACATCTTGGTACTTTGCATCATAACCAAACATGTACATATTACCCATTACTTGGGTTCCTTTTGTAGTGTCTGTTGCATCTCCAGCTTCTAGTGCCGTAGTTTTGTTTACCCTTAAGTCCCTTAAATTTTGTCTAAACCAATCCAGTGATTCCTCACTTCTTTTAGTTAACTCAGAGGGAGACTCTTTGTCTAGTCTTTCAAATAAACTTGCCATATAACTATTTATGTAGAAACAGGCAAAGGTGGAGTGTCCTCATCAATCTTTTTTGCATTAAACATGAATACCCATCTCATATCATCGTGTGTATTCAAAAAATTATGCCAAGAGTTATCAGTTCTACAGAAGATATAACCACAATTAGGTTTCCATGGGTCTTCATACATCCCATCTCCTTTATGATTTTCATAGAATCTAGTCCCATTGTTCACTTCAGGTGAAATATACACTACACTTGTTAACACTTTCCAAGGGATGTCTTGATGTATTCTATATTCACCCCCTTTGTATCCTTGGACTACTGTTCTTGGTAAATCAAAAGTAAGTTCTCTTAAGTCCAAACCCAGTGAGTCACCAATTTCTATTCTTCTATCAAAGACCTGTTTTGTAAAATACCTTTCAGCATCCATTCTTTTACTCCAAATCTCATTTTCTTTGAAACCACTAGGGTCGGGATACCATAAATCTGTTTTAACTTCTCCAGCTGCACTTAATTGTAAGTCATGTCGTAGTGTTGGAAGTTTAGTTATTTCAACTAATGATTCAAATACATCTTGAGGGAAAACATTTTCTATTCTTATGTGTGGGACTGGGGTGGTGAGTATTTTAGATATGTCTAACATCTTTTATTTATCAAGTTAAGTGGTCTTCAGTCAAGATTCTAAATTTTAGTTTTCTGTCTTTACAGTATTCTTCTGCAGCTTTAAACTTCGTCATATTAACTGCATAGGTTTGACACTCTTCCAAGTATCGTTTTGTTTTTCTTTTAGGTTCTTTAGGTTTCTTAGTTTGTTTTTTTGGTTTTACTTCTATGATTTCACGAATAATGTTGCCTCGTGTGTCTTCATACTTGATACTAAAGTCGGGAAAGTATCTATGCACCTTTTTATCTAAGGGAGAGACATATGGTATGATGACTTCTTCTGAGGCCCACTCAAGAACTTTCGGATTGTTGTCACAATACACCATGAATCTTCGTTCCCAAAGACTTCTATAAAAAATTTTGGTGGGGTCACCCTTATATTTTTTGTAGTTCTTTGGTTTAAACTTTCCACTATATGATTTTCTAGACATAAATAACTATATAATATAATCTACAGGTATTTATGTATGTCCAAAATCGATAAATTATTGGGAAAAATCAATAAAGCAAAATCATCTTTCAAGTCTTTAAAGGGAAGTCTTAGTGACCTCAGTAGTGCATTGGGTGTTGTTGACACCAATGAACTTGGGAAACAAGCAGAACAACTAAGGTCATCATTAGGAGACAGAAGAAAAAAACTTGAGAACGATGCTAATAGTATCAGAAGTGCAACAAAAGAATCAAGAACAGGTGGTGTTAGTGTAACAGAATTAGTTTACCCAAAAGCAAGAGAAGGGGAAATCGACAATTGGATTATATTCTCCATCGTTCCTAGAAAAGGTATCTCAGCTCCTGAAAAAACTTCGGGGGGTGAAGAGATAGAATCAATTGACGAAAAGCAAAAACATAAAGCAACAGGTGGCCCACAAGAGATAAGATTGTATATTCCCGATGGATTAACATCCGACTCTGCTGTTAACTATAAGACGGAAGGTATTGGTGTAGTTAAAAGAGAATTACAAAAAATCTTTAGTGGTGGAGATGTTGACAGTGGGACGATATTTAATAGTGCAATTGATAAGATATCCCGTCAATTTATGGGTGGTAATGTTTATGATATGGCACAAGGTCGTGCAATCAATCCTATGGACGAACAACTTTTAGATGGTCTACCGTTCAGAGAGTTTACATTTAATTATGATTTTAATCCAACAACACAGGACGAAGCAGATGAAGTTGGTAAAATTATAAATGCATTCAGAAGAGCAATGCTACCTAACACTCAAGGTTATAGAATTAAAGCATTTAAGAATAACAGAGATGACGGCCCAAAGAACATAAACTATTATAACTATCCCGATAAATTTGATGTTTCTTTAGAAGGCCCAATACAGTCACATGTAGATGGTTATCTTAGAATGGTATGTAAAAATGTTGTAGTAGAACATGACGGTGGACAGAAACTATCTACATTTACAAATGGGATGCCAGTAAGAACAACAATGAAATTAACCATGCAAGAAATTATTGTACTAACTCAAGCAAACTATGACATGATATCTGCAAAGAATAATAGTGGAAGAGCTTATGGTGATGCAGTTGCAGTACGAAACACCACGTTTGGTGAGGGAGATGGATAATGTCTAGTAAAATGTTTAGTAATTTTTCAGAGGTACAGTACACACTTAGTACAGGTAAGATTGTCACTATTAAAGATTTCTTTAAGAAAGCATCTGTTGAACAAGAGTCACTTTGGGGTGTTGTTGATTACACTTACTATGAATTAGAAGACGGTGAGAGACCCGACATAGTTGCAAATAATTTATATGGTGATTCTGATTTGCATTGGACTCTATTCCTTGTAAATGATTTTTCTACATATGGTGATTGGTTTAAAGATAGTGTCACATTAGAAAAATTTATCTCCGATAAATATAAAGGTCAGTGGTTAAATGCGAGTTCAGTTTCAGATTTGATAACATCAACAACAAATAAGTTTCTAATTGGTGAAGAGATATATGAAACATCAAATGAAAATGTTGTAGGAAATATTACAGATGTAGATTTAACTCGTAAAAGAATTTCAGTTGTGGGAGACATATTTTCTACTAACTCAATTACCAGTAGAACTAGTGGACAAATAGTTAGTAGTAATTTTATTAATAGAACCTTTACACCAACTTCTGTGACTGAAAAAAGAGACGGTATTCATCATTGGGTAGTCACCGACACTACAGGTGTAAAGTATAAAGTTCATAATGAACCTGCAAGTGGAACATTCACACCTGTCACTTTGCAAGACCATGAATACAATTTAAACGAAGAAAAAAGAAAAATTAAAATTATTAGACCATCAGTAATCGACCAAGTAGTTACTGAGTTTGAAGAATTGATGAGAAACTAAAAAATGTCAGTAGATACCTCGGGTAAGATTTGGTTCGAAGCTCTTGACCTAATAAATCAAGAAGGTGAATCTATAGATATACAAGAACTAGTCCAGCAGTTTGATTTGTATGAAAGTATTCATAACAAGTTTATAACTGGTAGATTGATTCTAATGGATGGTATCAACCTACTTAAAAATTATAGAATCAATGGTCAAGAATTTATTCGTATCTCTTGTAAGATGGATGATGGTCAAAAAGTATCAGATAAAGAATATTCAGTAGACAAAACATTTCAAATTAAATCTATAAGAAATCTTAAAAGAAACGGTGTATCAGAAGTCTATGAAATTGATTTAGTTTCACCAAGACAATACTATACACTAAGGTCAAGAATTAGTAGAGCATATCGTGGAACCTACAAAGATATACTTATCCATTTATTAACAAAAGAATGTTCAATCAAAGAGAACGAATTCGATTATGCAATTCCAACCTCTCCTGAAATACAGATGATTGTTCCTAATTGGACAGTCGATAAAACAATAGATTTCATTGTGAATAATGCTGATGCTGAAGATGACCCTGCATTCAGACACGGATACTTTTTCTATCAATCACTCAATGGTGGTTTTAGATTTATGAATCTTGGTGAGATGATGACATTAGAACAACCAGCTTCTTTTACTTATGGAATACAAATAGATACTGAAGCAGACCTTAGAAAGAACTTTACGATTTTAGATTTTCATAGACCAATTCTATTTGATACAGTCAAAGGAACTCTTAATGGAACTTATTCGGGTAGACAATTAACCTATGACCCAATTCTTAAAGTAGAACAAGAATCACATCACGATATAGATAAAGTATACGGTAGAGGAAATCATTTAGGAAAGGCTCCTTTGATTAGAACTACAACAGATTCAAACAAATTCTTTGAGACATTTAAGACAACAGGTGAAACTGGTGAAGATATAACCTTAACATTAGATGCAAACTATTCACCTAATTTGTCAATAGGTAGTAGTTTACTATTAAACTCTAAGATGGTTCATGCACATAGTGATGCAAAAGACTACACTAGTGATGAAAGTATTGCATCATATGATTCGGGTACCGAAAATGGTGGACATGAAAGAAATGCAATGATGGATATAATTACACAAAATAGATTGGAAGTCACCATACCTTTTAGAACAGATTTAACAGCAGGAACAGTAGTAAATCTATTCATCCCTTCAAGTGGTTCGGGTGAAAATTCAGTTGATGATGGTTTGGATGACCATAGATATCTCATAACAGATTTGAGACTTGCAGGAGACCCAGCGACACAAGAAGGAATTACGGTTATGGGTGTATGTAAAGAATCATATGCAAAAAGAATTGAAGATGTCAATCCATTAGAACAAAGGAAATTTGAGGGAAGAGAATAATGCATACATTTTATGGAATAGTTGAAGATAGACAAGACCCTCTTAAGATTGGTAGAGTAAGAGTTCGTATTCATGGATTGCATTCAGAAATAAAAACACAAATTGCAACACCCGACCTTCCATGGTCTACAGTTATCCTTCCTACTACCTCTGCAGGGTTATCAGGATTTGGAACACAACACGGACTCGTGGAAGGTTCGAGTGTTTATGGATTCTTCAGAGATGGTGCCTCTCAACAAGACCCAGTAGTGACTGGTGTTGTTGCAGGTATATCAGTTCAAGGATATAAAAAAGACCTGAAGGGAAAATTAATACGAAGAAAGGTAGATGAAGGATTTAGTGACCCAAGAAGATTAACAACTGGTGAATATAAAGATACACCTGATGGAACAACACCACAACATAATCCAAAAAGAACATATGGGTTATCAACTGCACTAGACACTGCACCTCAGGCACCTGATGGTGTAGAAATTGATTACAAAGGTAAAGGTTCTACTATCACAGAACCGACAAAGACTCAAGAAAAAGGAAAGCCATACTATCCAATATATACTGATGTATCAGATTTGTCAAGTCTTGCAAGAGGGGAAGGTGACTACACCAGTAGAGACACTAGTAGTGCAAACGGTATACCATCAAAAGCAAAACCAGTTTACCCATATAACAAGGTTCTGCAGACAGAATCGGGTCATGCATTAGAAATAGATGATACACTAGGTGTAGAAAGAATAGCAGTGGAACACCGTTCAGGAACCTTCCATGAAATTCATCCTGATGGAAGTCAGGTGACTAGAGTTGTAAATGATAATTACACTATAGTGTGTAAAGATAACGAACTCTATGTTGGTGGTAAAGTAAATATTAAAATACTAGGAGATGCAAAACTAGATATTGGTGGTAATGCAGATATCGATGTTCAAGGAACAACTGATATCGTTTCAGTCGGAGACCTTTCTTTGGTTGCACCAAATATAAAACTTAATTCATAATGGCCATTACAGTACAAGTCCCAAGTTCATTTCCTTGTCCGAATGACGATATCTTTTCTATACCTACTAGAGAAGATTTGACAAACATGACAAATAAGATTTTAGAAATACCTAAAGACTTAAAGTTGGAGATGGCAAAACTTGGAGATGAGATATCTCAAGAGATTAAAGATGAGATAGAGTCAATCATAAAAGATATTGAAGATTTTGTTGAGACTATTTCTGAGATATTAAGTCCTTATTGGAAAAAAGGAAAAATTCGTGATTGGAGAAAAGAAGCTCAGGATGCATTTACTGAATTTTTACAAGAATTTCATATCTATATTCCTACAAAGATTGCAGAATTAATTACTAAAGTTATTCCTATAAGTCTTAAGGCAACTTTTCTTGGAATTGAAATAGATATCACACGACTATTTGACCCTGCATACCAAAAAGAACTACAAGCAGAAATAGAAAAGGACATAGATAAGTTCTTTGCACTAGTTCCTGCAAATCTTAGGGGTTATGATGGAGAGTTTGGTGTCAAATGTGATGAATGGAAGGCAAAATATACATGGCAATACATCAAAACTGAGATACAAAGTTACTTAACGAATGGATTACAAAAAGTTTTTGGTAAACTTATTGATATGTTTGATGAAATTTGGAAAGCATTAGGACTACCAAGTCTGCCTGGCCTCTTTACCATGGATGTTGGACAGATGATTGATGACTTAATTGCAAAATTCAAAGAAGAACGAGACAGAATCATTAAAGATTTGAAGAATCCCGACCTAGATAACGATGCAAAGACCAAATTAAGAGAAGAATTGGGAAAAATCAATGGTAAAATCATGGAAAAACTAGAATCATTTAGTATTTTTGGGTTTGGTATCTTAGATATCATTGGTGGGAAGATAGAATCATCGGTTAAGTCCCTTGAACAAGATATTGCAGACATAAAAATGGCATTTAAGGACTTTAAAGAAAATTGGCAGAAAAAATTACTCTTTGATTGGGTTAAAATTGTCAAAAAATTCTTTTCTGCAATAGGATTGGGTGGTATTTTTGATTGGGTGTTCTTTACTCTTTGTGATTTCTTAAAATTAATAGGATTTCCACCTTCTTTACCTACTATCGGTGCAATTGCAGGTGTGATGACAGTTGCAAATGTTGACCCAAAGAAAAATACATACGTTGCAGACAAAGGAGACGATTCAGGAGTCACATATGCAAAGGCTGATGGGATTGAAGATGAACAAGAAGTAATTGGAACAGGTTCTTTGAAAGTATTTGTTAACGGAGCGGAAGTGACTACTGGAATAACAACTTCAGATGTTCTTGACAGTGAAACTCCACCAAATGTAATAGGAAAGAAAACAGTTTTTGACACACCACCAGTTTCAGGTGCAGATGTTTCATTAATTTTGGTGGAGAGTTGAGATAAAGAACTCATAACGGTATAAATAGAACTATGGTATATTCAAAATCAAAGACAGTTGCAATATCAGAGTACTCTGATATAGATTTATTCTTTAAACCCCATCCTATTACAGGAGATGTGAGTCTAAAACATGATGATGCAGCTGTTAAAAGGTCAGTAAGAAATATAGTACAGACTAATTTTAATGAAAGACCATTTAAGCCAGGTCTTGGGTCAGGTGTAAGAGAGATGCTCTTCGAACTATCCTCAGACAGAAAGGTTAGAAGACTTGCAAAATTTATTAAAGAAACAATTGAGACATTCGAACCAAGAGTTGAAAATGTTTTTGTGTCTTTAACAACTAAAAACAACTACTTAAATGTTGGTGTCAACTATTCCATAATTCATGGTGAGACTGATAATAACGTAAGGGTAAAAATAACTAGGACACGATAATGGCAGATATTAAAAGTTCATCAATTAATGTTACTGATTTGGACTTTGATGATATTTCATCAAATCTAAAGAACTTTCTAAAAGGACAAGACAAACTAAAAGATTATAACTTTGAAGGTTCGACACTTTCTATGTTGATTGACCTTATGAGTTATTCTGCACATATTGGTGCAGTCAATACAAACATTGCAGCCTCTGAATTGTTCTTAGACTCTGCACAAATGAGAAAGAATGTTGTATCTCGTGCTAAAGATTTAGGATTTACACCTGCATCAGAAACATCTGCTAAAGCAACACTTGATATGACAATTGAAAATGCAGTTCAAGCCGATGGAAGTTCTCCAACAACTTCACAAATGACTCTTCCAAAAGGTTCAAGATTCCAATCAAATTATGATGGAACTAACTATGTATTCACAACCACTTCATCTGTGACTCCATCTAAACTTGGAAATACTTTTAACTATACAGGTATTAATATTGCACAAGGAATTTTTGTAGAAGAGAATTTTGTGTTTGATTCACAAATTGCAAATCAAAAATTTGTTATGGGTAATGAAAGAGTCGATAGGGGAACTATGACTGTTTCAGTAAACAGTGGTGGTGTTTTAGAAACTTTCACAAAATCTACAGATGTAAGTACTGTCACCTCAACATCTAAAGTGTACTTTACACAAGAGAACGAAGATGAGTTCACCGAAGTATATTTTGGAGATGGTATCTTAGGTAAAAAATTACTTGATGGAGATATTATAACAGTCCAGTATATTCTTGTCAACGAAACACATGCAAATGGTGCTAAGTTGTTTACACTGATAAGTACTATTTTAGGATTTACAGATGTGACTATTGCAACTAAAGAAATTGCAGCTAGTGGTTCGGAAAAAGAATCAATCTCATCAATCAAGTTTAAAGCATCTAAATCATACTCATCACAAAATAGACTTGTGACACTTAATGATTATAAAGCAAAACTTCAAGAATTTTATCCAAGTGCAGATGCACTTGCAATATGGGGTGGAGAAGACAATGTACCACCCGAATATGGTAAAGTGTTCATTTCACTTAAACCTGCAAATGCAGATTACTTAACAGAGACAGAAAAAGCTAATGTTAAAACCTCTCTAAATAATCTTAACATGTTGACTGTAAGACCTGTTATTGTTGATGCAGAAATAATCAAAATCTTAATTACAACAGTGTTCAAATATGATGAGAAAGCCACAACATTATCAAAAGGTGAATTAGAGACTATTGTGAAAAATTCAATAACAACATTCGACTCAACAAACTTAAATACGTTTGACAGTATTTTTAGACACTCAAATCTTGCAAAAGATATTGATGCATCAGACGCTGCAGTCATCTCTAATGTGACTAACATTAGACTAAGAAAAAATATATCCGTTATACTAGGAGAATTAAAGAAGACTGGTTATACAGTAGACTTCTCAAATCCTTTTTACCACCCACATGATGGTCATGCTAAAGCAGGTGGTGGTATAGTGGGTTCAACAGGTTTTAAAATAGTTGGTGATACAACCAACACATACTACTTCGATGAAGATGGAAGTGGTAATTTAAGAAGATACTACTTAGATGGTTCTACTAGAGTCTACAGTGATAATACTGCAGGAACTATAAACTATACTACAGGAGTTATAACTGTAAATGCTATCAACATAGAAACAACCGTTTTAGTTGATAATACAGTTGACTTCACCGTGATACCGAATAGTAACGATGTCGTTGCAACGAGAGGGAAACTAATCGATATAGATGCAAACGATATTTCGGTGACAGGTGAATTGGATACCATCGCAAGTGGTGATTCAAGTGCAGGTGTGGGATATAATTCTACATCTAGTTACAATTATTAGAATGTATAAAGTGGTCGGGAGTCCCCCGAATAGTTTTCCGTTAACTCGGATTTAATTAATAATTTTTCTAGGAGAAAAAAATGGCAGATAAAAAAATAAGTGCTTTAACCGAAATAGCACAAGCAGACATCGAAAATGATGTTTTACTTCATGTGGTTGATAACCCAAGTGCAACACCTGTAAACAAAAAGATGAGTATTGGTTCTATGTTTGAAAACATCCCAACTCACCTTGCAGTGAATGATTTCACAACTGTGACTGCAGGAAACTCAACAGCTCACACTACCTTTGGTACAGTGTTTGATATTGCTAGTTTCGCATCATCACAATCGTTTACATTAGCAAATGGAACTCACAACGGTCAGATTAAGGTGTTTTATGCATCTACAGACGGTAGTAGTAAAACAGCAACTGTAAACATCACAAATGCTTTAACATCACACAATCAGATAGTATTTGATACAGCTGGTGAAGCAGTAATATGTGTTTACAACTCAACACTTTCTAAGTGGTTTGTAATTGCTAACTATGGTGCAACAATAAGCTAATGTTAAATGTAGATAAACTCAGTCATAGGTTGCATGACCTACTACCCGATTTTGTTCAATCAGAGTCACCTGAGTTTGTCGCCTTTTTAGAAGCATATTTTGAGTTTTTGCAGAATGAGATAATTACTCTTTCTTCTCAAACCGAGATAGAAGGTATTTTAATAGAAGACGGTACGGGTTCTATGCTCTTAGAACCTGCTACCACTTCACCATCCCCCGATTCACTTACATCAAAAATTCGTATTGAATCTAACTTAGTTGATTCAGCAGGTAATGTTAAGTATACTCCATTCACAAAAGGAGAGTATGTCGTAGGGTCTATTTCAAAAAGTGTTGCAAAGATTAATGTAATCAATGGACTATCTTTTTATGTAGAAACTATTCATGGGTCAGGATTTATTTCAGGGGAAACAATCACTGGTAGAACCAGTGGTCAAACAGGTGTTATTGGAACCTATAAAGAGAATACAGTTCTTGCCAATAATAGGTTGTTGTCATATGCAGATATAGATAAGACTTCAGATGATTTCTTACAATATTATCAGAATGATTTCATGCCTCAGATTAATCCACCTGCAACACAGGATAGAAGATTAATCATCAAACATATTAAAGAACTTTACGAGAAGAAGGGAACAACTGCATCGTTACAGTTCTTAATGAGAATTCTTTATGGTCAGGATGCAGATGTATATTATCCTATAGACCATACACTTCATGTATCGGACTCTTCCTATGTTGAATATAGAAACATGGTTGTATCTTGTTTAGAAGAACCTAGTCCTACAGATAAAATTACTGCATTCAATGGGAATAATATTATTGCAGAAGCTGTTATAGAAAATGTTTATCTAGGTAAGACGACTGGAGAGTATCTATTACAAATTTCCGAAAGACATTCAGGAACATTTACACAAGGAATGAGTGTAAAGATTAGAAGTAGAAGTAATAATTTAGATATACAAGACGGAACAGTTATAGGTATTATTTCAGGACTTGATGAGTCCAGTTCCACAAATAAAAAGGGTGCATTATATACTATTAATGACAGAATTGATTTTGAAGGAGACTCAGAATCAGGAACAACATTTGATGTAGTCAGTGTTGTTGACGGTCTTACTACAGGTAGTATAGATGAGATATACATTGAAAATGCAGGAACAGGTTTTGTTGGTGGTGATTTAGTTATATTCAACAACATAAACACCCATGGTGATAATGCAATGGGTATTATATCTGCAATAGGATTTAAGTATATCCTAGAATCAGGAAGTGGAGATGGACATTTCTATTTTACTGCATCAGCTGGTCAAACTGCATTTACAGGTAGTGATGATTATAGTCAAACACTTGCATTCACCCAACAATGGAGAAGAGTCTTTGTTGATGGTGTAGAAAAAACAGAAGATGACTTTACAGTCACAACAAATACAATTACATTTAATTCGGGATTATCTGCAGGTCAGGTAGTAGAAGTTTATACAGAAGAAGCTGATAACTTATTATCTGAAGATGGTTTCCCTATATTACAAGAAACTGCAACTAACCCTAGTGCAGGTGTTGGTAATTCTGCAATAAGAAATGTAAAACTTATAAATTCAGGTGATGGATACTTGACACTTCCAACTTGTGCGCCAGGTGGTTATCTTTACATGAAAGATACAACTGGATTTGTAGGTGGAGAAACAATAACAGGTGGAACATCAAATGCAACTGCAAAAGTTGTTTTAGTAGAACCCGACAAGAAACGATTAGTCTGTATGAGAGAAACCTCAGATACAGGTATCTTTGTAGTGGGTGAAGTGATAACAGGTAGTTCATCAGAAGCAACAGAAACATTAACAGGGGTTGATATTTCTAATGGTACTGGTGCATCTTTGATTGCATCATCAAGTACCATCGGTGGTATTGGTTCATTAAACATTCAAGATGTCGGTTCAGGTTATACAAAGAATGCGAAATTAAAAACCACATCTATCTCTCCACTTCTATATAAAGATTTATCTTACAGTGGTGACCCAACACTAAATCCAGGCACCGTAATAACTGGTGCAACTTCAGGTGTGACTGCAACAGTTTACTTTATAGATGCAGGAAAAAATATTCTAAAACTACAAAATGCAACTGGAGTATTTTTAAAAGAAGAAAAAGTCACATTTACAGGTGGTACATTAAGAGTACTAGAATATAAAGCATTCAATGGTAAGGGTTTACTTGCTGGTGAAGCTATGACAGGTAAAGGGGAAACAGGTGACTATGGTGCCTTGAACTCTGCAGAACAAAAAGTACATGATAATAGAATATACCAATCACATTCTTATGTGATTAGAATTGGTGAGTCTATTAACAAATGGAGAAGTGCAGTAAAAGATTTACTTCACCCTGCAGGACATATATTCTTTGGTGAGGTTCAAGTATCAAATAATTTTGACACCAGTATGTCAACAACTTTCCTTCCCACTATCATCATCAATTCAGATGCAGTGACAGCTGCAGCTCTTGGTGCATCGGTAGACTATGATAAAATTATTCTAATCGAAAACCTCTTTAATGAGATTACAGTTTTAGAACCTGCAGGAGTTCCAGCAGTTGGTGTCGATGCTATCAGTGGTGGAACTATAGGTTCATATGCAACAACTGGTGGTGTCCAAAGAGGTAAGGGAACAGAATGGAATGACCCTTCAATTAGACAGAGACATATCAACTTACTTCAAATCAAAACGGTTGCAACTGCATCAACACCTTCGTTCTTTGAACATGACGGAGTCACAACTACACTAAACATAGATTCTAATAATGGTTTTGGAAATCAAAATAGAGAAGAAACTATATTTGGAACAAGAGCTAGACCTGCAGATGTCGGTAGAGTTATTCAGATGTGGACACCCGAAGAAGAGAAGTTAATATTAGAAGATGGAAATAATATACTTCAAGAACCCGAAGTTAATAGAATGAGATTGGAACCCCTACCAATCAGAACTTCAGTTCAAGATTTTGGTGGAGAAATGATATACGAAGATGGGGACTTCATCGAGTTAGAAGATGCAACAGAGAACTTTGAAGAATATTACTTTACTACTGAAAGGTCAATGGAACCTACAGGACAAAGTTTAGTAAGTGAAGATGGTACTTTTGGATTTGCAAGTGAAGATGGAGATAGATTCATTCAGGAGTCAGGTCAAACAAATGGAATATATTCCTTTGCACCATTAGGGACTACTTTACGGAGTCTAAATATAATAACAGGACAAGACGTACATGATATTTCATATTATCTTAAACATGAAGATGGGTCAGCACATAATTCTGGCACTCATGGAGATAACATTGCAATGGAAGACGGACAACCACCACTAGTGGGTGGGAGTGCAAATCCACTATACAGTGAAACTGGAATTAATGGAATTATAAATGAGGGTTCAAAGCCCGAAGGATTGAGAATAAGTGATTTAGAATCAGTAATGCCTAATTTCTTTATACCCCAATTCGAACAAAGAGAAAGAACAAGAACAAATTTTACATTTAGTGCAACAGTTAAGTCGGGTTAGGTGTATAAATAGTATTATAAATATCTGAGGAGATTACAAAAATGGCAGCAATTATTACAGAAAAATTTCGTATGCATAATGCGAGACAATTTAAGGAAGACTTCGGTGAGTCCGAATCTTCAACATATCTATTCATAGGGAGACCTTATGTATGGGATGCAACGGACACTATTCCTACACCAGCTAATTCGGTAAAAGAGGAAATTGCAGCGTTCGATGACATGCTTGCAATGAAAAAGGTTGCATCAGGAGACGTTTCTCATGCAATACCTAGAAGAAATTGGACAACAGGAACTACATACGAAGAGTATGCACATGACTATGATGCATCTAATCTAAGTCCAGTATCATCATCAAATAATTTGTATGATGCATCTTTCTATGTTATGTCCTCAGCATACAATGTATACAAATGTATCAGAACTGGAAGAAACAGTTCTTACACAAGAGTTGCCTCAACAGTAGAACCAACAGGAACAGCTGTTTTACCTATTACTACTGGTGATGGTTATATGTGGAAATATATGTACTCTGTATCTGCCTCAGAGACAATCAAATTTGTAACAAACGATTTTATACCTGTTAAAACATTAGGTGCATTACAGAAGGTACATGGTGACCTTGCAGCTATTGGTACAGCAGGAAGTACAGATGGGTCTACACAATTTGCCTCAGAAGATGGTGCAGACACATATGATGGTTCTATATTCCATGTTCGTGCAGACAATGTAGGTTCAGGTTATAGTTCAGGAACATACACTAGTATTCCAGTCGAAGGTGATGGAAGTGGTGCGTTAGCTACTGTAGTTATTACTGGTGGTGGTATCGAATCCATTACTATGACTAACAATGGTACAGGATATACTAAAGGTAATTTAAGAGTTGCAGCTATTGGTGCTGGTAATGGTAATAATGATATGATTCTTACACCAATTATTTCCCCTTTACTAGGACATGGTGCAGACCCAGTTCAAGAACTAGGTGGAAACTATGTTATCGTAAACTCTAGATTAGAGTTTGCAGAAGGTGGTGGTGATTTCCCAACAACTAATGACTTTAGAAGAATTGGTCTATTACAAGACCCACAAAAAGTAGTGACTGGAATTGCAGCCGACCCTACACTTGCAACATACAAGAAGTTTACACTTTCAAGTGTATCAGGTGTGACAGTAGATTCCATTATTCTTAATGCAGCTGCAGATGGAGACAATGTTGCCGTTGCAAGAGTTGTTGCTATTAGTGGAAATGTAGTATCATACTTACCAATTGCAAACAGTTTTGGTGGATATGCAGATTTTCAGGTAAATGATTTAATGTATATCAGTGGTTCAGGAAGTAGTTTTGGAGATGTGGATGCATTAAGTACTCTATTCCCCGAAGCATTACCTAGAACAGGTAAAGTCATCTATGTTGAAAATCGTGGTGCAGTGTCAAGAGCCTCAGACCAAATAGAAGATATTAAACTGATTGTTCAAATGTAATTTTGTTCCTTATGGAACACAACAAAAATAGAGTAACTTATGCCAGAAAAGATTGACCTAAATATTTCGCCTTACTATGATGACTATGATGAAACAGGTAAGTTTCATAAAGTTCTATATCGTGCAGGTAGACCTCTTCAAGCAAGAGAACTAACACAATCCCAATCAATACTACAGAATCAGATTGAAAGATTTGGTAATCATGTATTTGAAGAGGGTTCTATTGTTAGTGGTGCTATCGCAGATATTGACATGGACATCTACTATGTGAAATGTTTAGCTGCAAACCCAGGCACAGGTGCTGGTTTAGCAGAAACACATAGAACTGCAACACACGGTTTATTTCTTCAAGGTAAAACATCAGGTGTTGTTGCACAAGTTCAAACTTCTGTAGCTGCAACAGGAACAGATGAGTTAACTCTCCTTGTAAAATTCATGAGACAGGGAACAACTGCAGATAATAGTTTTGCTTTCACAGCAGGAGAAATCTTAGAACCCGTCACGATAAGTGATAGTGGAAGTGTGACTGCAACCTCATCAGGAAAAGAATTTACAATCGCTGCAACAAGTACTAACCCAGTAGGGAGAAGTTCATATGCAAACATTTCAGAGGGTGTAATATACTCTCGTGGTTTCTTTACAAAAATTGAAGCACAAGAATTAGTCTTAGAAAAGTATTCAGGAAAACCTTCATATAGAATAGGTGTTCAAATTGCAGAAAAATTAATCTCTTCTGCAGATGACACTTCACTATTAGATAATGCAGCTGGTTCATCTAATGAAAACGCTGCTGGTGCAGATAGACTTAAACTAGACCTAACATTTTCAAAAATATTATTAAGTTCAACAACAGATTCAGATTTCATAGAACTTGTTAGAGTTAACAATGGTATCATTGAACTTAAGATAGATAAGACAAGATATACTGCAGGATACGATAATACACTTGCAAGAAGAACTTTTGACAGTCAAGGTGACTTCATAACTAGACAATTTGTTCCAAGTCTAAAAGAACATCTAAACGATGGAATCAATGCAGGATATTACACATCTGTATATGGTGGTGATGAATCTAAATTTGTTATGCAAGTATCGCCAGGTAAAGCATATGTCAAAGGATATGAGATTGAAAAAATTGGAACTACTCCATTATCATTCAAGAAAGCAAGAAGTACAGAAGCATTAGTAGGTGCAGCGACTCCAATTAGAATTGGTAATTACATAAAAGTTAAAAATGTACATAGTATGCCTGAGTTCGGAAATGAAACAGGTGGAGATTCACAATCACCATTCAATGAGATTAAAATATTTGATGGTGTAATTACAAACAGTAATGCAGGGGATGATTCTCAAGCTGGAAATCATATCGGTTATGCAAGACTTAGGGGTTATGACTTTGAAGATAACTCTTCAGCTGCATCAGGATTAATATTCTCTAAAACTGGAACTGCTAAACATAACATGTATCTATTTGATATCAAGATGTTTACAAAACTTCCATATAGTTCTAAAACTGGAACTTTCACAGCAGGTGATTTAGTTACAGGTGCAACTTCAGGTGCAACAGGTATAGTCCATAATGATGGGTCATCTTTTATAAATGTGCATGATGTTGTAGGAACATTTATTACAGGAGAAGCAATATCCTCTTCAGGTGTTGGTAATGGTGCATTTACAACTGGTGCTGGAGTCAGACCATATAATATTGACCGTGCTAGGTCAGTGACACAAACACCTACTGCAGGTGGAAGACAGACTTTCACTGCAAACATAGTGACAGATTCAGATACAATCTTAACTGGAACAGTTAACCTTGGAACCAATACTTCAGTTGCAGGTTTCGGAACAAACTTTTTAAATGAATTAAAAGAAGGTGATATAATTGTTGACGGTGCAGGAAACGAAAATGTAGTATCTAGTATTGCATCTGCGACTGCATTAACATTAGTGGATGCATCAACAGTTGCATCTAGTGGTAATGCAACTAGAAGAAGAACAAAGGTTTATGAACAAGATAGAACAGTTGGTATATCTTCATTACCTAGAGATTGGGTATCGAGTCATACACCCGATGACCTTACAGTTAAAAGACAAAATACAGTAGTTGCAGGTTCAAATGGTTTCTCAATTAGTGTTGGAAGTGGTGAGACTTTTGGTGTTGTAAACAATGATAACTTTACAGTATCAGTTGCACAACAGTCAGGAGATGCAGGTAGAACACTTGTTAATGGAGACACTCTAGATATCAATCAACTTTCAGTATCAGGAACATCCACTTATGTGTTTACAAGTGGAAGTTGGGATTCAGCTGATGCAGGTGCAATTTTAAGAGTTTCTTATACAGTTAAACTTGCAACACCTACTCGAAGAGGAAAATCATTTAAAGCTGGTAGAGTAATCACAGCTACTACTGCATCATCATCTAATACACCTTATGGTAGAAACTATGATGATAAAGAAATTACACTAGGTGTTTCAGATGCATACAAAGTTCGTGGTATATTTGAAGGGGTTGGGGGAACAACACCAGTACCACCTTCACTTGTTATTAATGAAACAAATTCAACTGCATTCACAAGTGGTGAAGCTATTGTTGGAACAACTTCAGGTGCAAGAGGATATATCATTGCATATGGTGGAGATGATGCAACATCGTATATCTATTACCAAGGAAATACAAAATTTATTGCAACAGAAGTTATCACAGGACAAACTTCAGGTGCAACTGGAACACTAACAAGTGTTGCAGTAGGTTCAAGTGAAATAACATCAAGATACTTCTTTGACGATGGTCAGAGAGATGGTTTCTATGATACTGCAAGAATTGTTAGAAAGTCGGGTGAACCTGCACCTTCTAATTCAATATTAGTTGTCTTTGATTATTTCCAACCTACAGGTCAGGGTAATTTCTTTGATATAAATTCATACGATTTACCTTACAAAGATATTCCAGTATACGATGCAAACAAAGTAGACTTAGGTGGATTAGAACCCGATGGGACGTATGAGTTATCAGATGCAATTGACTACAGACCAGTAGTTGGACAGCTATTAACAAACACAAGTTTTCATAATGACACTGGTGCAAATAATGGTATCTCAGTTGCAGACCCAACAAATATTTCAACAGAAATGTCCGTGTCACCTTTCTTATATACAGTTAGAGACTTTGGTGGAACTAATGCAAGTGCAGTAGACACTCCAGTAAGTGGAACTAATAGTGTCGGTGACATTTCATTCTATGTTGGTAGAATAGATAAAGTATTTCTACATAGAAACGGAACTTTCCAAATTGTAGAAGGAACATCTTCTATAACACCAACAAAACCAAAAGCAATTGATGATGCAATTGAATTATTTGAAGTCAAGATACCTGCATTTACAAAAAATCTTAGGAATGTAAAAGTAAGGTCTAAAGACCATAGAAATTATACCATGAAAGATATTGGTAAAATTGCAGGAAGGGTTGCAAACTTAGAAAGAATTACAACTTTATCTTTACTAGAAAAAGACACTCAGTCATTACAGATTTTAGATGCAGATGGTTTTGACCGATTTAAATCAGGGTTTGTTGTTGATTCATTTAAAGGACATGGAATTGGAGATGTGAGACATCCCGATTATAGATGTGCTGTTGATACTAAAACAGGAACACTAAGACCACAATCTTTTTCAAACTTTATTGACCTAAGTCTTGATACAACTACAAGTACCAATTATCAAAAAACTGGTGACTTGATAACACTACCTTACTCAAGTTATAACTTGATAAGTCAAGATAAAGCCTCAAGACAAATTAATGTTAACCCCTATAATGTATTTGCATTTATAGGTAATGTTAAGTTAACTCCAGCAATCGATATTTGGAATGATGCAGAAAGACTTCCCGATGTTAGAGTTAATAGAGAAGGAAACTATGATGCAGTTCTAGCTGAAAATGCAAATGCATTAGGTTCTGTTTGGAACTCATGGCAAACAACATTTGTTGGTGAACCAACAACCGTGACTGAAGAAGTAATATCTACTACTTCAGGAAGATGGGAAGGTGACCCAACTCAAGGTGGAACATGGGTTGCAGGTGAACAAGTCACAAGAGAGATTACAGAAACACCCGAAACACAAACAAGAAGTGGTATTAAAACTACAGTAGTAGAAGACTTTGTAGAAAATAGAAATGATAGAGTAGTCAGTGTGACAATTATTCCTTGGATTCGTTCAAGAGAAATAGAAATTGATGCAACTGAATTGAAACCTAACTCTAACCACTACATCTACTTTGATGGTATTGATGTCAATGCACATGTAAGACCATATAGTTCAACATATTCACAAGATGGTGGAACATCAGTTGCTTCAGGAATTAAAGCTGATGGTAATGGAAGAGTTCGTGCATACTTCACAATTCCTCAAACAGATGCAATGAGATTCCCGACTGGACAAAGAGAACTGAAAGTGACATCCTCTTTCTACAATCTAAGTAATCCTGCATCAAGTGGTAAAGAAACATATCAAGCACAAGGACTACTACAAGCATCTCAAACAGAAATTACTTCTACAAGAAATGGTAGAACAATTGTAGAGAGTTTGAACGGTACAAAAGAAACAACAAGACGAGGTGAAAATCTCAATACAATACCGTTTGATGCTACTGCACCCGAAATACCTGTAGATACTGTAGAACAACCAGTAATTCCTAATCCAGTATTAGACGAGTTTGATTTCGACATTTTAGAACTTCCGAATTGGGACTTTGATTTCTTAGGATGGAGAGACCCTCTTGCACAATCATTCTTAGTAGAATTACAAGGTGGTATGTTTATAACAGGAGTTGATTTATACTTTGCAACAAAAGATGCAACACTACCAGTAACAGTTGAAATTAGAAATATGGTAAATGGGTATCCTGGCCAACAGGTACTTCCATTCTCTACTAAGACACTAGTGCCTTCACAAGTAAATACTTCTACTAATGGTTCAGCTTTAACAAACTTTACATTTGATTCACCAGTATTCTTAGAAGGAAATCAGGAATATTGTTTTGTGGTTCTTTCTAACTCAGATAAGTACGAAACATTTATCTCAAGAATGGGTGAAAAGGATTTAATTACTTCACAAACTATTTCAGGTCAACCATATGCAGGGTCATTATTCATGTCTCAGAATGCATCAACGTGGACTGCAGAACAAACAGATGACCTCAAGTTCAACATACAAGTTGCAAAATTCAATTCAACTTCAACAAACAATACTGCAACAGTTAATTTCGATAACGATGTATTACCGACAGTTAAACTTCAAAACAATCCGATACAGTCATTTGTAAATCAAAGATATGTGAAAGTCTATGCATACAATCATGGTATGTATGATAACTCATCACAAGTCACTTTATCAGGAATCATTGGAGACAAGACAGGTGGTGTCACAACAATAGGAACACCTGTACGTTCTTCAGGGTCAAATCCTGCAGACAATACTTACGGAACCGTTTCAAGTCCAATTGCAACTACAACTAATGGTACTGGTACTGGTGCAACAGTTTCAATTACAGTATCAAATAGTGGTGGAACATTATCTGCAAAAATTGTAGATTGTGGTAGTGGTTATAGCTCCTCAGATACATTAACAGTGACAAACTATAGTGGAACTAACGTCACAACAATACCTATTTCTGCAGTTGAAGACACACTGGGTGGTTTCCCAGTCAGTGTTTTAAACGGAACACATACTACAATTTCAGGTTTTGAGATTGACTCATTCAATCTTATACCTCAATCAACCAATACAAGTGGTTTCTCAGGACTTAGTTTAATTACAAACTTTACTGGAGACAATAGTACAGTGGGTGGAAGTTCTGAAGTTTATTCTACAAGAAACTTATATTTTGATGCTTGTCATTCGATGATACCAAGTCTGCAGTTAAGAGATACTAAGATAAGTGTTAATATCAAAGGAACAGGAATGAACACTCCCGAAGGATATAGAAAGTCTAGTGATACAGTATATGGTAAACAAACCCAGTCTAGTTTCATAACACTTAATGATAACAACTACTTTGATTCACCTAAGATTATTGCAAGTGGTATAAATGAGTCAGGTAATATGAACTCTACTAAATCATTTACATTACAAATGCAATTACAAACAAATGCATCTAACTTATCACCAATAATTGATACAGGTTCATTAGGATTCCTAGGTATTACTAATAGAATTAATAATATTGATTCTGCATCTAGTAAAAAGTATAATGGGACAACACTAAGTTCTACAGTCAACAGTCTTACTGATGGGTCAGTATTTGTCCCTTCAACAGCTTCTGATGGTGATAACAATGTATTTACATATTTAACTAAGAAGATAAATCTTAAGACACCTGCTACATCATTGAAAACTATTATGGATGTGTTCAGAGGAACAGGTTCAGAAATACAAGTTCTTTATAAAGTTCTAAATAATGATGAGTCATTAAACTTTGATGATATAGGATGGAGATACTTTAATGTAGATGGTTCACCCGATACAACAGTAGAAGCAGATGCAAGAAACTTTAAAGAATATGAATTTACAGTTAATCAATTGCCTGAATTCAGTGCATTTGCAATTAAGATTGTAGGTCAGTCGTATAATACTGCAGTGATACCTATGGTATCTAACTTCAGAACACTTGCACTTGCAACATAATGGATTACGCTAAAGTAGAAGGTCACGCTGGTATATATCGAGATGAGTCTACTGGTGCAATTGTAAATACTGATATGAAATCATATCAACTTGCAAAGAAAAGAAAAGAAACTTTCCTAAACCAAAGGAATGAAATAAATAGTTTAAAAGAGGAGATTAGTGAAATGAAAAATCTTCTCACAACATTAATAGAGAGAGTAAATGGCTAAGACAGTAGACCAACATAGTACTATAGAAGACTTCAGAAAAAAGTATAACGAACTTGCCACAGATGTTGGTGATGTTTCGGGATTAACTCTTGCTGATGTAAATGTAGTAGATTCTCTTAACACTCTTGACAATAGGTCGTTCTTCTTCCAAGAATTCGCCTATACTGCAACGAGTGGACAAACAGTATTTACTGGAAGTGATGGAAACAATGTTCTTAAAGTACGAAGAGAAAGACTTCAAGTATTTAAAAATGGTGCATTACTACAAGAAGGTGATGATTACATTCTTGGTTCAGACAATGCACAAGGTATTGTCACAACAGTCAATTTAACTTCGGGTGCATCAGCAGGAGACACTATTGTCTTCTTTGCATTCACTGGTTCATACTTAGGAGTTGCAGGTGGTACTGGTGGTGGTTCATCATTCTTTACCGAAACAGCTGCAAACACAATTTACAATACTAATGTGGGTGGTATCATTCTTCAAGGGGATGATGCATACACTACTACACTAGAAACTGGATTTGATATTCAACTAGATGGTAAAACATTTGTAGGGGATAACTTAACACTTAAATCTGCAAAAACACTTACTGCACCAATCGTAAATATCGATGGTGGTAATATTGATGGGACTGCAATCGGTGAGTCTGCAAGGTCAACTGGTAAATTCTCAGATGTAGACCTAACTGGAAACTTGACTGTTACTGGTAATGCAACTATTAATGGTAATTTAACATTCGGTGATGCAGATACAGATAGTGTTGCCTTTAACGCAGATGTTAATTCACATTTAATTCCAAACATAGATGCAACATATAATCTAGGTAGTTCTTCAAAGGAATGGAATAATGCATACTTTGATGGAACAGTGACTACAGATGCACTTGTTGCCGATACAGCAGATATCAATGGTGGTAATATAGATGGTACAATAATTGGTAGTTCATCTGCAGCTGCAATAAGTGGTACGACAATTAACGGTACTACAATTACAGCAAGTACAGGTTTTTCAGGTAATTTAACAGGAAATGTGACAGGAAATGTTTCAGGTAGTGCAGGAACAGTATCTAGTATAGCTGCACATAATACAGGAGACTTGTCAGAGGGGTCTAATTTATATTATACATCTACAAGAGCTAAAGCTGATGCAGATACACAAATTGGATTAGCAAATTTAGAGGATTTAGCAGATACAGTATTTTCAACACCAGTAAGTGGTCACTTACTATCGTACAACGGTTCACAATGGGTAAACTCTGCTCAAGGTTCTTCTGATACAATAACAGAAGGTGGAACTAATTTATTCTACTCAGATGAAAGAGCTCAAGATGCAGTTTATAATGCACTTAACCATAGTAATCACACCAATGTGACGGTTGCATATGCCGATTCAGCTAATGAAATTCGACTTTCAGCTGCAAGTGCAGAAAATATATTCCAAAATGTTGAATCAGATAGTGGAACTGCAGCTGCAGACCAAGTAAATGACACACTTACAATTACAGGTGGGTCAGGATTACAGACTTCAGTATCAGGTGATACTTTAACAATAGACCATTCATCAACAGGTGCATCTAGTGTAAATAATTCGGGTGCAACAGTAATACAAGATTTGACAATCGATGCTCAGGGTCACCTTACAGGTGTAAATTCTCACACTATGACACTTGCTAACTTAGGTTATACAGGTGCCACAAATGCAAACAACTACACATTTTCTATTAAAGAAGATGGTGGAACTGCATATCCAATTACATCAGGTAGTGCAGTAGACTTTAGAGGTTCAGGTTCAGTTGCAGTATCAAGGTCTAATGGAATTGTGACATTTACTGGTACAGACACCAATACAACTAATTTTAATATTCAAACAAATAGTGATACTGCTGAAAATATATCTGCTGGTGAAACTATAAACTTTATTGATGGAACTAATATTGATATCACAAGAAGTGGTAATAGTATTACAATCGCTAATGCAGGTTCAAATGCAGCTATTACATCAGATGGTTCAACTCCATCTCTTGCATCAGGTATTACAGGTGCAGAAGTTAGGTCACTAATTGGTGCAGGAACAAGTTCGACTGATAATAATACAGTCACACAAATTAGAGAAGATACTGGTAGTTATAGAACTGGTAATATTACACTTCAGAGTGGTAGTAATGTCACTATTACAGAACCATCAACTGGTGTATTTAATATTGCATCAACAGATACTAATACTGATACCAACACCGTAACAAGAGTTAGAGAAGATACTGGTGATTATAGAACAGGTGACCTTACACTTAAAAGTGGAACAAACGTATCTATTGTCGAAACTGCCACTGGTGAATTTACTATTAACAGTACCGATACTGATACTAACACTACTAACTTTAACATTAATGCAAATGGTGGTGATAATGAAAACATAGGTGCTGGTGAAGCAATAAGATTTAATGGTGGTGGTGCAACTTCTGTGACTAGAAGTGGTAATTCTATTACAATTAGTTCAACAGATACCAATACTGATACCAACACTACATATTCAACAGCTACTGCAAGTGAATTAGGTCTTGTTAAAATTGGATATGGAGAAAATGGTAAAAACTACCCAGTTGAATTATCAAGTGGTAAAATGTATGTTAATGTTCCATGGACAGATACAGATACCAACACCCAATTAAGTACTGCTGATGTAAGAGGAAAATTCTCAGCAGGTACTAATGTACAAATATCTTCAGGGGGTGTTATATCTGCAACAGATACTAATACAGATACTAACACAACTTATACTGGTAGTACTGGTATTCAACTAGTTGGAACTGATTTTAGATTATTAGGGTCATACACTGGAAACTGGACTGTCACGGGTAATGTTCATGCAACTGCAGACGTTATTGCATACTACTCAGATGAAAGATTAAAAGATTTTGAGGGAAAAATTCCTAATGCATTAGATAAAGTGTCTCAGTTAAATGGTTATTATTTTAAAGAAAACGAAACTGCAAAGGATTTAGGTTTTAATAATGATTTAAGACAAGTGGGTGTTTCTGCACAAGAAGTAGAAGCAATAATGCCAGAAATTATTAAATCCGCACCTATCAATGAAGAACATGGAACAGATTATAAAACTGTTCAGTATGAGAAGATGGTTCCTCTCTTAATAGAAGCTATTAAAGAACTTAAAGAGGAGATAGAGGAACTTAAGGGGAGTAAGTAATGACTACTTGGTCTGCTAATGGTCAAAAATCGAATCTAAAAATGTCCGACCTCGCGGCAGAGTTCGGTAAATCCAATTCAAATATTAAACTTTCTGAGTTCCATAGAGGTGATACAGTTGTAGACACAGTAGGAATTTATGGTGGAACTGGTAGAGCTAGATACGGTTCTGAATATGATGGTAATGATGGACTAACTACTGTTAAACCTATACCTTGTTTAACATATAACGATGCTAGGTCTAGAATAAGAACTTCTTCTACTGGAACACCAACAGTAGCTTTACTAGCACAAGATAGTGCAACTGCACAAGCATCTTTAGGTAATTTTACAGGTCTATGTCAAGATGATATATTTCCACATGATGCTTGTGGTCAATCATTAAACTCGGGAACTGTATCAACTTTTGATTCAGGAAGAACGGGTTCTACACTAAAAGTAAATTCAAGTGGGTCTTATAAAAACCATGTAAAATCCACTATAAAAGGATGTGTGACTAGAACTGGTTATACCAACACTACACATACTTTTAATTTAGGAACAGTATGTGCAGCTGGTGACAGAATTGTCATGGTTGCATCAACTGGTGGTGGTACTATGTATAATGCTGTTTCATATAGTGCAGCTCGTATAAAATCATATAAAACTGATGGTAATCTAGGTGGGTCATGGATAAATGGTGTTCCACAAATACATAGAAAATCTGAAAGTGGAACTGATACTTGGGCGATTTGTCAACACCTATCGTGTGTTGGTGGAGAAAATAGAGTCACATGGTATCCCTATGCAGCTAGTTCATACCCAATATGCGCTCATGTTTTTGTTATAAAAAATGCTGGCTCAGGCATGTCGGTATTTGCAGCTAAAGAAACAAATAATAATAATATGAAGGATATAAATGCAGTTGGTCAAGCACAAAGAGGAAGAATAGAAATTTTTTCATCACCTTTTACGAGTAATGGATTTAATAATACTTCTAGTCTACCATCTCCATCTACTCTTGGTTATTTCAATCAATTTTACCAATCACAAAGTTTAACCTACCAACAAGGTGCATGGGCATTATCTACTTACAATGACCAAGAAATTAGAACCTTCTCAATAGGTTTAAAAACACCCGACTTTTACACTTACAATAGTAGTGAAGGTGGTGGACAGGGAATTTATAGAGTTGCATCTTTATTCAGACCAAGACAAGACTGTGAACATTTTTCAATAAAAGTATAGGATATATTATGAAAAGACATACATTTGACAAACAACCAACTCAACAAGAATTTAATACATTATGGGATGCTAACATAGGTGCATTCTATACTTATGAGGCATATGAAGATACATCTCAATTCACTAATAATGAAGAAATGAGAGATTCTTATTATGCGTCTTTATTAGATTCGACTGACCTTTGGCATTTAGTATATGAAACAGTTGATGGAGAAGAAAGTATTATTGGTATGATTTGTGTTCAAAGGATGACTAATTACTTACAACAAATAGAGGATGATAGATTCTCATGGTTAGATGATATTCTTGGGGATGACCGTGAAGAATGGGTTTCGAAAACAGGATTCCAATCAATGAATGCATATTTGGATGATAGTAATGGAACTAAAGCATGGTGTGGAACAGATTTGCATATGGAAGATACAGGTGGTTTAGAAGGTATCAATGCATTAGGATTTGACAGAATATTTTCAACTGCTAAAGGAACTGTACAAAAACAATTTGCACATTTAGCTCGTACTGCAGGTGCAAGGTCATTTCAAGGTGACCATGTATTAGATTTGGGACTAGATAGTTCTAATGATAATGCAATAACAACTTATAATCATGATGACCAAACAACTTCAATCATTAAACTTACTAATGGAATTGGTTGGCCGTCAACACATGCTTTATACAAAACATTCTGATAACCATTAAAAAGGTATAAATAGTTATATGGCAATCATAGCAAATATATTCATCGACCAAGGAACAGACTTCTCTATAACAGTAGATGTTACTGATGCTAATGGGTCGGCATTGAATATGACTGGATACACTGCAGCTGCACAAATAAGAAAGACATACTCGTCTTCATCTGCAAGTGGAACATTCACTACTGCTATTGCAGCCTCTAATGGTCAGGTCACGTTATCGTTAACTGATACTCAGACAACTGCAATTCCAGCTGGTAGATACGTCTATGATTTAAACGTAACAAGTTCTGGCGGTATAACAACAAGAGTTGTAGAAGGTCAAGTAATAGTGACGCCAGGAGTGACGAGGTAAACAGATATGGCAATTAAAGGAACATTAAGTAGAGTTGCAACAATTGGTGGTGTAGTATCGGGTGCAGGAAATGTCCGTGCAAAACAGGTCGCAGTAGGTGGTCAAACCAATGTTAATATCACATCAAAATCAATTAATGAACTTGCAGATGTAAATGCATCAGAAACAGATGATGGCGTATTACAATACAATGCAACGACAGATAAATGGGAAACTACAAATTCACTTGACGGTGGAACATTCTAGTTTACTAAATAATAGTACAAATCAAGGATATCAACCAGTGAGATATCGACCCTCATAGTGAGAGGATAGTATTTTTTAAATCATGTAATCAAGACCTCGACAGTGACAGGTCATAAACTAATTAATTAAATAATTTTATAGGAAATATAAAAATGGCAACAGTAATTCAAATCAAAAGAAGTACATCTAATGCAGCCCCTTCAGTCTCAGACTTAAGTAATGGTGAATTAGCATATGTACAAGATGCGAGTAACAATGGTGCTTCTGCGAAATTATTCATTGAATCAGTAGATTCTTCTTCTAACCCAGTTATACACGAAGTCGGTGGTAAATATTATACCGATATCGTTGGTGCAACTAAGGGTTCAAGTGGAACTGCAGGTTTATTGAAATTCCATGAAGACACGGACAACGGAACAAGTGCTGTAACCTTGAAGTCACCCGACTCTCTAGGTGGTGATGTCACGTTGACTCTACCTTCTGCTGATGGTTCAGCTAACCAAGCGTTAGTGACCAACGGTTCAGGTGCATTGTCATTTGCTTCAACAACTTCTACTATTGGTGGTGCAACGGATACTAATATCACGACACCAGCAGACGGTGGTATGTTATTATACGATACAGGTACATCAAAGTGGATAGATAACGTCATGTCAGGTGACGCTACCTTAACAGATGGTGGTGTGTTAACAATTGCAGCTGATGCTGTAGAACAATCAATGATTGCAGATGACGCGGTTGGTGCAGACCAATTAGCTTCTTCAGCGGTTGTGACTGCTTCTATGGTAGATGACGCTGTGACTGCAGCTAAACTTGCTTCAAACGCAGTAGTCTTTGCATCAGTAGATGGTGCAGCGGTTATCACTGCAACTGAATCAGTAGCATCTAACTCAACATCTGATGTAACATTCCCAACAACAAAAGCAGTATTCGATTACGTTTCTGCAATTGACGTTGATGATGACTTAACAGTATCAGATGGTTCTTCAACAGGAACTATCAACATGGATTCTCAAAATCTAACAATTGCTGGTACAGCAAATGAGATTGAGACTTCTATGTCAGGACAAACTTTAACAGTTGGTCTTCCAAATAATGTAACAGTCGCAAACAACTTAACAGTTTCAGGAAACTTAATATCAGACGATATTACAACTGCAACTTTAACAACATCAGGAAACTTATCTGTCACAGGAAACTTGACAGTTAACGGAACTACAACTACAGTAAACTCATCAACAGTTAACATCGCAGACCCAGTATTCGAAATCGGTTCTGATTCAAGTGATGACAACTTAGACCGTGGTATTAAATTTAAATACAACGATGGTTCTGCTAAGGTTGGTTTCTTCGGTATGGACGAATCAAATGAAAAATTTATTGCATTACATGATGCAACAGATTCATCTTCAGTGTTCTCAGGAACAGCTATGGATGCAATATTCGGTTCAATCGAAGGTGTTGGTCTTGCATTATCAGGTTCAATCACATCCATAGACGGTTCAGCACCGACTAATGGTCAGTTGATGATTGGTACTGGTACAGACTTTGCAGCGGGTACTCTAACAGCAGGTGAAGGTCTTGATGTAACAAATGCATCAGGTTCAATCACTATTTCAGCAGAAGATGCAACAGTATCTAATAAAGGTATTGCTTCATTTGCATCTGCACAATTTGATGTTTCATCAGGTGCAGTTTCAATTAAAGATGCAACTTCTTCAGTTAAAGGTATCGCATCATTCGGAAGTGACTTCACAGTATCATCAGGTGCAGTGTCAGTAACTTCTTTGGATGGTGGAACATTCTAAGATAGTTAAAGGAGTAATCAAATGGCAACAGTAATTCAATTTAAAAGAAGTGCTACTCAGAATGCAGTTCCTACAGTTAGTGATTTATCACTAGGTGAAATTGCAGTAAACACTTACCACGGTAGGTTTTATACTGAAAAAAATGATGGAAGTGCTGCCATTGTAGAGATTGGGAGTAATCCTAAAACTCTAACTATCAACGATGCCGTATCCTTTCCAACCAGTGACGGAACTAGTGGACAGTTGTTGTCTACAAATGGTTCAGGAACATTATCATTTACCGATGCAGCTAGTTCTGCATTGACACAATTCTATTATACAGTGACGAGTAATCAAACTGTATTTTCGGGTTCAGATGATAACGGTGCAACATTAAGTTACACTGCTGGGTTAGAAGGTGTTTACTTGAATGGTGTAAAATTAGTATCAGGAAGTGACTATGTCACAACTTCTACTAGTGTAATTACACTTCAAGCTAATGCCGTCAGTGGGGATATATTACAAATTGTAGCTCAGACTTCAGTTTCAAATTTAGTTCAGGGGTTCTTTACGACTTCTGCTCTAACAGCGACAACTGCAGACCAAGTGTTATCTTCAAACGCAGTTGCAAACAAAAGCATTAAGTATGTTATTGTTGCAAAACATGCGTCAGCTGGTACACACTCTTCTGAAGTACTCTTAATTAACGATGGTTCAAATGCACATTTCGTTCAGTATGGTGATGCCTTCTCAGCATCTTCACTATTTACTTTATCTTCGGATATCAATAGTGGAAATATGAGATTATTGGTGACACCTGCTAATACGAATACTGATTTCACAACCTTCCAAATTAGATTAACATAGGAGAATTGACAAATGGCTAAGACAAATAGTTTTAAAATTGCTGAGTTGATTCGTGGAATACAGTTTGATGTCGATAATGATGTCATAACAACTTCCAAAAATATTGACTCTAAGAATAAGAAGGTGGGTTCATCAACTACTACAGCGACAACAGAGTTTTCTCTAGATACATTTGCACATGCAACGTATCGTGCCGCTAGGTATATAGTTGCTATGAGTGAGGGGTCAAACTTTCATTCAACTGAAATCATGCTCGTTCATGACGGAAGTACAGTAACACTTACTGCATATGGAACACTGAAAGATACTAATCTTGCAACATTCGATGCAGACATAAGTGGTTCAGACCTTCGTTTAAGATGCACACCTGCGAGTACTAACTCAACGGTTATAAAATTTGATAGAACAGTGGTAGAAGCTTAAAACTTCTTATATTAAATTTAAAAGGGAATCTTCGGGTTCCCTTTTTTTTAGACCTCTATAAGGTATAAATAGTATTATGGCAACTACAAGTAAATTTTTTACCGAGTATGGTCAAAAAGACTTAGGTAATACAGAGATTGATGGGAATCTAACAGTAAGTGGAAATTTTACAGTTAGTGGAACTCAAACAATCATTGATTCAACAACTACATCGGTTACTGATTCAATGTTGGAGTTGGCTAGTGGAAACACAACTGCAGATTTACTTGACATTGGTTTCTATGGAAACTATAATGATGGACTAAGTGGAGAAAGTGGTGTTTCAGAATATACAGGTTTGTTCAGAGATGCATCAGATTCAACGTGGAAGCTATTTGATGGATTAGAAACAGAACCAACAACAACAGTAAATCTTTCAGGTGGAAATTATGCACTTGCAGATTTGCAAATAGGGGACTTGACTTCTTCTACATTGACTGCAGGTGGACTATCCTACCCGTCTAGTGACGGTTCTAATGGACAAGTTTTAACTACCAATGGTAGTGGGACACTTTCCTTCCAAGATGCAGGTAGTGGACTTACATCAGGTTCTATAACAACAACATCAACAGCTCAAGCAACTTTAGACTCATTTGCAATTGCAAGTTATAGAAGTGTAAAGTATCAAGTTCAAGCAACAGATTCCACTTCGGGTGAATACCATGTCATAGAGATATTGGTCTTACATGATGGAACCACAGCATACCATACCCAATATGGTGAAATGCATACAGGTTCAAATCCACTGGGTACATTTACCGTGGATATTAACATTAGTAGTGCAAGATTGAGAGTGACTCCTGCGAGTTCCAACTCAACAGTATATAAATTTAAAAAGATTGAGATATCTGTCTAATATAAGACGTTTACAGCATCCCGATATACTAAATACTTGCATAAAGAATTAACCATTCATTTAAACTAGGACACAATAATGGCAACACAACAAAAATTCGTAATCGAGTACGGTTTGGTAGTAGGTTCCTCAGATGTTATTGACAGTTCGGGTAAGGTAGTTGCAGCTGCAGTTTCTAACCTAGACACCGATGATTTATCAGAAGGAAGTACCAACCTTTATTTCACAAATTCAAGATTCAACTCTTCATTCGATACTAGACTTTCCAATGCAACTGTTGACGGGGGTACAATCTAATGGCAGGAGAAAAGAATTTTAACATCAAAAACGGTTTATCCGTTGGTGGTGTAGAAGTAATTAACTCATCAGGTGACTTAGTCGCTGGTGGAGTTGGAACTGCAGTAAACGAAGCGATTGCAGATAAGATTGGTGGTATTGTAAGTGCTACTGGTGCTGCTACTGCAACGTACAATGATAGTGCAGACACTATTGTCATTGATGTTCCAATATTAGATTCAGATACAATGTCAGGTGCAAGTGCAACTACACTTTCATCTTCAGAATCAATTAAAGCATATGTTGATTCAGTAAGTGCAGCTAAAGACGACTTAAGTGAATTAGGTGGTGACTCAGATGATGTCACTGAAGGTTCAACAAATTTATATTTCACAAATGCAAGAGCTGATGCTAGAGTAGCAGCTGCTTCTGATTTAGTTAGAACTACTGGTACACAAACTATTGCAGGTGCAAAAACATTTAGTGATAATGCCGTATTTAATGGTAATTTAACGGTTAACGGTACACAGACATCAGTTAATACAGAAACATTAACAGTCGATGACAACATGATTGTCCTAAACAACAATGAATCAGGTACCCCATCACAAGATGCAGGTGTCGAAGTTGAAAGAGGAACATCTACTAATGTTAAATTGCAATTTAAAGAAAGTACAGACAAATGGCAATTTACTAATGATGGTTCATCATATGTAGACCTTGCAACTGATACCGACACCTTGAGTGAAGGTTCAAGTAATCTATATTACACGGATGCAAGAGTAGATGCCAGAACTCTTAACACTACACAAACTTTAACTAACAAAACATTAACAAGTCCAGTCCTAAACACAACTGTTAGTGGTAGTGCTATTAAAGACGAAGACAACATGTCTTCAAACAGTGCAGACCATCTTGCAACACAACAATCAATTAAAGCATATGTTGATGCAAGTATTCTAACAAAAGACAATACAGACGAAATCACAGAAGGTTCAAGTAATCTTTATCATACCACTGCAAGAGCTAGAAGTGCAATTAGTGCTAGTGGTGATTTGTCTTATAACTCTTCAACAGGTGTTATCAGTTTCACAAACGATGCTGGTGATATTGAAGGTGTCACTGCAGGTGATGGTCTATCAGGTGGTGGTTCATCAGGTACCGTTGCACTTGCACTAGATTTAAACGAATTAACAGCTGCGACAGTTGCAGTTGGTGCCGATAGTATTGCAATTATTGATGCATCAGATAACACTTCTAAGAAAGAATCAATTGTAGACTTGGTAGCAGGAATTGCTGGTTCAGGTTTATCTGCTTCAGGTGGTCAATTATCACTTACTGATACAGGTTTTGTGACAGGTGTCACTGCAGGTGATGGTCTATCAGGTGGTGGAACAGAAGGAACAGTTTCACTTGCAGTTAGTGTAGATGACAGTTCTATTGAAACAAGTTCAGACACACTAAGAGTTAAAGCTGGTGGTATTACTAATGCCATGTTAGCAGGTTCTATTGCAAATAGTAATCTTGCAAACAGTTCAGTCACAGTTAATGGTAATGCAGTTGCACTTGGTGCTTCTACAACACTAGACACTGGTGATATAGCAGAAAATGGAAATCTATACCATACTTCAGAAAGAGTTGACGATAGAGTTAATGCATTAATTACTGCTGGTACTAACATAACAACATCATATGATGATTCAGCTGGTACACTTACAATTAACTCTTCAGGTAAAACACAAGAAGAGATTGAAGATATCGTAAATGGTTTAGTAGTTGGTGGAACAAACATCACTTCTACATACGATGATGCAAACGGAACACTTACACTTGCTGGTTTATCAGATGCAAATATCAGAGGATTGGTATCTGCAAGTGGTGATTTATCATACAACAGTGGTACTGGTGCATTCTCATTTACAGAAAGAACAGACGCAGAAGTAAGAGGTTTAGTATCAGTCACAGATGCTGGTGGAGATGGTTCACTTGCATATAATTCATCTAGTGGTGCAATCACATACACAGGCCCTAGTGCATCAGAAGTAAGAGCTCATCTAAGTGCTGGAACTGGTGTATCATATTCAGGTGGTGCAATCAGTATTGGACAAGCAGTTGCAACAGGAAGTAATGTTGCATTTAATGACTTAACACTTGCTGGTAATTTAGTTGTTAATGGTTCAACTGTAACTGCAAACTCAACAAACACAACAATTACAGATGGATTAATTGAACTAGGAAACGGTACATCAGGAACACCTTCTAATGATACTGGTATCATTATTGAAAGGGGAACAGCTGCAAATGCATTTATAGGTTTTGATGAAAGTGCAGATAAGTTTACCATGGGTACAACTACAGCAACTGGTGCATCAACAGGTAATTTATCAATTACTGCAGGAACTTTAGTTGCAAACTTAGAAGGTTCTGTGACTGGTACAGTATCTAGTATATCAAACCATAGTACGAGTGACTTGAGTGAAGGGTCAAATCTTTATTTGACAACTGAAAGAGTACAAGATATTGCAGGTGGGATGTTCACAGGTAATACAGAATCAGGTATTACAGTCACATATAATGATGGTGATGGTACAGTAGACTTTACAGTTGGAACACTTAACCAATCTACAACAGGAAACGCTGGAACTGCAACTGCATTACAAACTGCAAGAACAATTAACGGAGTTTCTTTTGATGGTACTGGAAACGTCCAAAATACGACTGCACAAATAACTGAGAGTGGAAATTTATATCACACCACTGCAAGAGCTAGAGGTGCATTATCACACTCTGCTGGAACAGGTGCTTATAACAGTTCAACAGGTGTCATTACAAGTCCGACACATACTTCTCACTTGACAAATAATTCAAATTTTGCAGTGACAGGTTCATCTGCAGCGTTTACAACACTTACAACTACAAGTGCAACAAACTCAGGTGGTATTGCAAGGAACGTATATCAATCTACTGGTGCTCCACAGAGTTCAGACGGGATTGTCGGTGATTTATGGATACAATATTCATAGTATAAATAAGTTATATTAACACTTTTTTAGGAAAATAGAATGAGTCAAAAGGTAAAAACACCTTCGGGTTGGAATTCAACCCAAGGTGCATGGGTCAAAACTGCATCAGGTACATGGAAAGCAGTAGAAGATATACATATGAAAACACCTACAGGGTGGAACAATGCATCGGGTCAGAGAAATACTCAACAACCTTACCCTGCAAATGCTCAATCCGCCTATCCTGCAAGTCGTCAAACGACATATCCTGCAGATTATAGGGTACCTTTTACATATCCAGCTTCTGCTCAGTCAACGTATCCTGCAAATGCTCAAGCACCGTATCCTGCAAATAGTCAGACTTCATATCCTGCATCTGCACAAACAGCGTTTACTTATCCTGCATCTGCACAAACACCGTATCCGACAAATGCACAAACGCCTTTTACTTATCCTGCAAATAGTCAGACTCCATTCCCTGCTGGATATCAGATACCGTTTACATATCCTGCGAATAGTCAAACGACATATCCTGCATCTTATCAGATACCGTTTACATATCCTGCGAATAGTCAGACTCCATATCCGACAAATAGTCAGACAGCATTTACATATCCTGCAAATACGAATTATCAGAATCCATTTACGTTTCAAAATCCGTATCCTGCAGCTTATCAAGCACCTGCAAGACAACCTAGTGATAACCAAGCACCATATCCTGCACATTATAATGCAAGACAACCAAATGATGCACAAAATCCGTATCCTGCAATTTATATAGCACCTGCAAGACAACCTACTGATAACCAAGCACCATATCCTGCAATCTATAGAGCTCCTGCAAGACAACCTAGTGATGTACAATCACCGTATCCTGCAATCTATAGAGCTCCTGCAAGACAACCTAGTGATAACCAAGCACCTTTTACATATCCTGCAAATACGAATTATCAGAATCCATTTACGTTTCAAAATCCGTATCCTGCAGCTAATACATATCAAGCACCAGCTAGACAGCCTGGTAGAACACCTTCAGGAATACCATATACATTTAATGCACAGATTGCGTATTACAATCCATTGTATCCTATAGGTGCTAACCAAGTACCAATTGGAATTAAAATTGTAACATTCTTCCCACAGATTAATCCAACAAGATTCCCTTCTATTGGAAGTGGTAGTACAGAAACTAACGTACAGGGGCCTTTTAATTATCCTGCAGCTGGAACTTATATTGCAAGACAACCTAATAATGCAAGACAACCTTTACCGACAACGTATCAAGCTCCTGCAAGACAACCTAGTAATGTACAAACACCGTTTACATATGATGCTAGTTATATTGCAAGACAACCTAGTGATTCACAATCACCTTTTACATATGATGCTGATTATACTGCAAGACAACCTAGTGATGTACAAACACCATTCACTTATCAAGCTAGTTATATTGCAAGACAACCGTTTACGTTCCAAAACCCGTTTATAGGAAACTATACAGCAAGACAACCTAGTGATGTACAAACACCATTCACTTATCCAGCTAGTTATATTGCAAGACAACCTAATAATGCAAGACAACCTTTACCGACAACGTATCAAGCTCCTGCAAGACAACCTGCAATCTATCAAGCAAGACAGCCTGGAACGTATCAAGCACCTGCAAGGTCTCCACATATCTATATTGCAAGACAGCCAGGAACGTATCAAGCACCTGCAAGACAACCTGCAGGATATGATGCAAGACAGCCTGGAACGTATCAAGCACCTGCAAGACAACCGTCTATCTATCAAGCAAGACAACCGTCTATCTACCAAGCACCTGCAAGACAACCGTCTATTTACATTGCAAGACAGCCTGGAACATATGCAGCTAGACAACCTTCTACTTACATTGCAAGACAACCGTCTATCTATCAAGCACCTGCGAGACAACCTGCAATCTATATTGCTAGACAACCTGCAATTTATATTGCAAGACAACCTAGTACATATCAAGCAAGAAATACTGTACAAAGATGGGATGGTGTGTTGCAACAGAATTGGCCTGCGACACCAGTTTCAGGTTAAAACTATTAAAATCCGTTGACTAAATAAAAGGTCAACGGAATAACATTATATTATGAGATTAAACAGCAGAATAAATCCAAATCAAGCAAAAGAATATGTAGATAGACTAGATTTACCTATAGTTGATTGGTCACCCGATGCAGAAAAACAGGTGATGTTTCAACTACAAGAAATTGACAGAGTTAATGTTTCATGTGGTAAAATTAATCTTCTTACTGATTCCTCTATCCCCGAAGAACATAAAAAACTCTTACAATATGAAGAGATTATTGCAAGAGGACTTGTACCACCTACAAAATATATTACTTGGGGTGAACTTAAAAAACATAAACTTATTGATATACACATGGGTTTAGATTATGAATCCGAAATATATTTAAACTATAATCATAAAGGATACACTGGTGGACTCATGGGGGGTCAAGGTGTAGCAGGTTCTAAAGAGGAGATAAGTAAAGAAGAAAGAGAAATAATAGGGTCTTCTTTTTATCATTCTACAAAAGCACATTGGATGATTCATGATATACAAGAACATGGATTAGTAAATCCTGTACAAGGTTGTATATATGCATACCATGGTAATAATGGATTAAGATATCAATTGCATATACACCCAGGCTCTATAAGACAGAGTATGTATCAAATCCTTGATGACGACTCACTACCAATTCTATTAGCAGACCCCTATAACTACATTGATAGTCCCGAGTTAACTGCAAGAGAACACATAGAAATATTTGCCACTAAAGAACATAAAACTGATGATGTAAGATTAGATTTCCATAATGGATATATGCAGATGTGGCCTGGGCAGAATACAGACCATCAACTTAATTTTAGAAAAAGAATTGTAGAATTTGGTAAGAGTGTATTTGAACTTACCGAAGGAAAACCTTTTAACATATACATCGGATATGATAGTAGACACTCTGAAGTTTCTAAAATCTGTCAACAAAGTATATTGAGACACTTACATGCAAATAGACATTTTGGAAGACCCAGTGACTATGAATGTTTTATACCCGAAATAAAATTTCTTGACAAAGCAAAAATTCCTGAGTATACTAGAGAGTATGCAGGACAAAGTACTGAATTTACATACAGTAGATTCTTAATACCATACTTAGAAGACTATAAAGGTATTAGTATTTTTATGGATGATGATTTTGTTTGGACAAAAAGTGTATTACCATTATTCATGTTTCTACATCCAAATGATGCAGTTGCATGTTGTAAGTATGATTATGATAATTTTCATACACCTGAAACTAAATTTGTTGGTGAGAAAAATGTTTCTTATCCTAAAAAATTATGGTCAAGTTTTATGGTATTCAATAACAGTCATGAAGACTGTAAGAAACTAACACCCGAAGTTGTTAATACTGGGACTGGTAAATATTTACATCAGTTTGAGTGGACAAATAAGGTGTCTTCTATACCAACTAAATATATACATAATGAAGGATATGATGAAGAGAAAGATAAAGCATCTTTTGGTTATCATTTCACAAGGGGAGGCCCTTGGGTGGAAGGACAAGATTGTTCTAATATAAATCACTTAAATTATTATAACGCACAAAAAGGAATACTCGAAAGAGACGGGGAAATTAAATTATGAATGTACTAATTTTTACAGAAGATAACACTTTAAAAATACAAAAACCAAATGGGTTGAGGTATGAATTTGAAAATGTCGATAAACCTAATCTAGGTTTTGATTTTGATGTCATTGTTTATGAAGAACATCATGAACATAAAATCGTAAATTGGGATGATGAAAAAGACTTTGATAATCAAAAAATTGAAGATTTAACTGAAGATGAAATGAAATCTATAGAACTTTTTATAGAAAGTTCTGAACCACCACTAGGTACAAGTCTAAACAATCAACACATAGATGATATCTATAGACATGAAAAACAAGTTGTTAATGATGTTGTAGATAAGTATGGATTTGATGATTTTATTGAGTGTATCTATGCAGGTAGAGAACAGTCAAACCATCCTTCTAGAAGAGATGCAAGATTGGTTATGGAGTTTGCAGATGCATGTGCTCAAGTGACAAAAAATTTATGTATGGAGATTGAAGAGTGTTCTGAAGATTCTTTGAGACCTGTAGAATACTATTTCGAACAATATCCTACTCCATATCTAAAGAACTAGATTCTTGTGGAAGTCTGTTATATAGACCAACCATTCAAAGTTGAGTCATTACCCCTAAAAAAGATTTACGTTCTTGATGACTGGTTGTCCGATGAAATACATAAAAAAATTTGGGACATAACAACCTTTCAAACCAATTGGAAAAAAACAAATCAAGTCAGAGGAAACAATCCAACTGGATTACCTCATCATGAACTTTGGGGTGCAGCCATATATCTAGATAGAGATAGAGAATGGGACGAAGGTCAACCACAACAATGTCTTATGTGGACAAAATATTTAAACGACAGATTACAAACTGAGTTTGGTTTTAACTGGATTGATTTACAATATATAGGATTAAACTCTCAAACACAAGAAATGCATGGTACTATTCATGCAGATTGTCATGATGATAATACTCAAAATCTTTCATTTCTATATTATCCAAATGTACATTGGGAAAAACATTGGGGTGGGAAATTAAGATTTTTTGAAGAAGTTATTGCTGGATTGGATAACAGAAAAGATGGAAAACAAATTGCAGAGGTTGATTTTAAACCAAATAGACTTGTTATATTTGATGGAAGAGTTCCTCATGGTGCAGATGCACCAAATAAAAATGCAAGATATTCAGACAGAAGGTCTTATGTCATGAGGGGGGACACTGTAGAATTATGCCTATAATAGAATTTAACACATGGAGTGAAGATGCATTCAACACTACTAAACCCGTCCCTGCTCATACGATGCAACCCGATTGGTGGAAAAAGGGAAAATTGAATGAATTTGTTAATGGTTCTCCAATTACGGGTACTATAAAAATATGTCCAGCCATGAGAGATTGGTTGACTACAGGGTATCTTATAGTTGCACAAAGAGATATTCAAGTACGACATGACAAAGATTTAATGAAACATCGTACAGAAGTAGAAAGAGATGATGCTGAAAAACAGGTTGCATTACCATCTCATCCTAAAGAACAACTTTTTTATGGAACAGACCATGAGTTTAATATGTTTCCTGAAAATCCAAATATGTATGATGCATTTAAAATAAGATGTGATTGGTGTATGAAACTTCCCGAAGGTTATAGTATGATGTATCTTGACCCATTCCTGTATAGTAATCCCGACTTTGTTGCATGGAGAGGACTGATTGATGCAGATAAGGGGTTTAATATGGCCGATGAAAATAATAATATTATTATGTATCCAAAACATGATGGAGATTTTGTAATCAAAAAGGGAACACCTTTAGTTCAAGTTGTTCCATATAAAAGAGAAGAATGGACTGCAGAATATAATTTAAAGACACCTCAAGAATGGTTTGAAGATACTGCACCAGTTTTAAGAACTGATGGAAAGATGCCTAATCATACTAAGGTATCAACAGGGGAAGGTAATTATAAGAAAGATGTTTGGTCTCAGAAAAAACCTCTATATAAAGATGCAGAGGGTGGTTGTCCCTTTGGTCATGATAATCCTAAAAAAGAAATACAAATGGAAATGGATTTCAAACAAGAACAACTAAAACAGACTGATTTGAATTGGGATGGTCAAGATGGCAGTTAAACTTCTATTCCCTACACCAATTTTTTTAAGACACTTTCTTGACCCACAACTTAGTCCCGAAGATGGTTTTGGGATTGAGTATGTAAAAACACTTAAAAAAGAAATAGATTGGATGAGAAAACAAGACCCAAAAGGTAGAAGGATATCAAATGCATATACTGGATGGCAATCAAATGATGGTGTGGATAGAAACCCTATTTTTCAAAAATGCATGAATAGAATTCAGAGATTTATAGAACAAGAAGTGTGTCTTTATTATGGAACTAATAGTAAAGTACATATGGGAAACTCATGGGCGAACATAAATGATTCGGGTGCATGGAATAAACCACACCTGCACAATGGTTGTTGGCATAGTGGTGTTTTTTATATTCATGCAGATGGACAAGAGGGTCATATAGATTTTATTGATACTCAACCAAAAGTTGTTGGTAATATGCCTCTTGGAATACGTTCAGAATCTAGTCATGCAATGGAACCTAAAACTGGTTTATGTGTCCTATTTCCAAGTGCAGCCATGCATATGGTTCATCCAAATTTTTCAGAAAAAGATAGGTATAGTATTTCATTCAATTTTGACCTACAAGATTATCATGCTAATGATGAAGAGATATGTGAATATCATGATAAACATAGAAGAAATGAAAATTTATTTGATTTAGATGATAAAGGGACTCTACTAATCAACGATATTTCCTAAATATCACTATGGAAATAGTAATCGACCCTCATATGATTTGGAATCTCTTCCTTACTTTAGTTATAGCACCAGTTGGATTAATAGTAAGAAATGTGATGTCTGAACAAAAACGAATAGACATTCTTCTCAATAAGACAAGAGAAGAGATAGCCAGAGACTATCTAACAAGAGACCAAATTGAAAAAGACTTTGAGAGACTCTTCGATACTATAAACAGAATTGACGAAAAACTAGACCGTCTTCAATCTAAGACTTACTTCCAAGAATAGGTTCTCAAAGTGTATAAATAGTAGTAAGAACAATTACTACTGGATTAAAACATGGCAGAACCAAATTCAAAAGCATCACTAAAAGAGTATATCAAGAGAAAACTGGGAGCTCCTGTATTGGAAATCAACGTAGATGATGACCAAATGGACGACAGAGTGGATGAAGGTTTACAATATTTCCGTGAATATCATTACGATGGAAGTATAAAAACATATTTAAAACATCAAATAACCTCAGAAGAACTTACCTCTTTTAAGACCAATTCATCAACTTCAGCTGCAACAACTGGAACTCAAGCAATTTCAGGTCAGACTTATGGTGAACAACAAAACTACATTACACTACCCGAACATGTGTTAAGTGTAATAAACATATTCCCATTTAGTAATGGTGTTTCTAATAATATGTTTGATATGAGATATCAACTTAGATTAAACGACTTATGGGATTTAACATCTACAAGTGTTATGTACTATTCTCAAGTTCAACAACATTTACAACTCATGGATGATATGTTGGTAGGTAGAACACCTATTAGATACAACACACATAGTAATAGACTATACATGGATATGGACTGGGATGGTGTGAATGCAGGAGAATATATTATTGTCGAATGTTATAGAAAGTTAGACCCAACCGATATGACTGATATCTTTAATGATATGTGGTTAAAAAGATATTGTACTGCATTAGTCAAGTATCAGTGGGGTGAGAATTTATCGAAGTTTTCAGGTATTGCACTTCCAGGCGGAGTGACACTAGATGCAGATACCATGAAGACAGAAGCAAGAGAAGAAATCCAAAGATTAGAAGAAGAGTCTAGACTGAATTACGAAATGCCAGTCATGGACATGATGGGGTAATAAATGCCAACTAATGTATTTTTTAACCATGCAGTAAACACTGAACAACACCTCTATGAGGATTTAGTTGTTGAGTCGTTAAGAATGTATGGACATGAAACATTTTATCTACCTAGAGAAGTTGTAGAAGAAGATACTATTCTCAATGAAGATGTGCAGTCACGATTTGGTGATGCATATTCTGTAGAAATGTACATTGAAAATACAGAAGGGTTTGAAGGTGAAGGTGACCTCATGTCCAAATTTGGACTTAACGTAAGAGACCAAGCAACCTTTGTAATCTCATTAAGAAGTTGGGAGAGATTTATTTCTCTAGACACAAACCTAGTCACATCAATGAGACCTAATGAAGGAGACCTTATACAATTACCTATGAGTGGGTCTTTATTTGAAATTAAATTTGTAGAACACGAGAACCCATTCTATCAAGTTGGAAAACTATTCGTATTCAAACTACAGTGTGAACTATTTGAATATGGTGGAGAAGATTTTGATACTGATATTGCAGGAATAGATAAAATTGAAGATGAACAATCATACACTATTACACTTAGTATGAATTCAACTGGTTCGGGTGATTACAATGTCGGAGAGAATTTAACTAAGGATGGTGTTGTTGTTGGGGAAGTCGTATCTTGGGTTGGTGGTAATACAAGAACACTTATTATTAAAGACAACACAACTACACTACTTGCTAATGATGTACTGGTCGGTGCAGTCACAGGTGCATCTTATCCTATACAAAGTATTACTGATGTCTTGACAATGACTAATGATGGTGCAGCTCAGAACTTAGACTTTGAGGGAAATGATTCTTCTTACCTTGACTTTAGTGAAACAAATCCATTCGGAGAACCATAATGTTTGGAACTTATTTTTATAACGAGACTGTAAAAAGAAGTGTATCTATATTCGGTACACTCTTTAATAACCTCACCGTAAAAAAATCTAAAGCGGATGGAACAGTACTAACATCTCAAATAGTTCCTATCTCATACGGCCCAAAAGAAAAATGGTTAGCTAGGTTAAACGAAGAACCAAATCTAACAGACGGAATGAGAAGTTCAATTAGTCTACCAAGACTTGCATTTGAAATTTCAGGATTTGAATACGATGCAACAAGACAACAAAACAAACTAATTCGTGCAACTAAAAATACACTTGAAACTACAGACAATGGTAAAAGGTCATTTCAATATGCACCTGCACCCTATAATATCAACTTTACTTTGTCTATACTTGCAAAGAATGCCGACCATGCATTACAGATATTAGAACAAATAATTCCATACTTTCAACCCGAATATACCGTGTCGATGAAAATTGTCGATTCAATGTCAGAAGTTAGAGATGTACCCATAACACTAAACAGTGTTACTATGCTTGATGAGTATGAAGGTTCATTTGAGGAAAGACGTGTAATCGAATATACACTAGAGTTCACAATGAAATTATACTTCTTCGGCCCTGTTTACACTGGTGAGATTATTAAGAATGTTATTGAAAGAACATATCTTGACACTGAAAGGGGTACGTTTACTGCATCTCAAATAGATGCATCAGGTCTCATTAAAGAAGTTAAACACTATGAACCTGCATTTGCAGAACTATCTAATGCAGTATCTAGTTCAACTACAGTGACCTTTCCAACTGCAATAAATAGTTCTATAAGTGTAAATGATGAGGTGTTTGGAACAAACTTAACAACAAATCCGACAATCTCAAGTATTGCATCAGATAAATTGAGTATGGTTGTATCAAGTGCAGTGACACTTAGTGCAAATACTAAACTTAAGTTTGTAGGTTCTGTAGACCCTGAAGACAGTTTTGTGGTTGCAGAAACAGTTGAATTTTATGATGACGGTACCGACAAAACATTTGCAGATGATAAGGTGACCGATGCGAGTTAATTATGACCAAAGATATAGATTCTAAATTAGATGATATCCTAGATATCTCTACTAATATAACAAAAGAAACCAAAGTAGTCAAGCTTCCTGCTCGTTCTGAGAGTATGGATAATGACTACAAGTATGGTCGTGAGACCCTATACGGACTCGTAGAGAGGGGTCAGGATGCAATTGATGGAATCCTAGACCTATGTAAAGAAACCGAACATCCTCGTGCATATGAGGTTGCTGGACAGTTAATTAAGACCGTTGGGGACACTGCAGAAAAACTATTAGACCTACAGAAAAAAATTAAAGATTTAGAGAAGGAAGATGAAGACAAAAAGATTGGTACACAACACAACCATCTTTATGTAGGGTCAACGAGTGAACTACAAAAATTTCTCAAATCAGAAAAAAATAAAGATTAATGACCGACGCTAAGAATGAAGGATACTTAGGTAATACCCAAATTAAAAAGGCGGGTGTAGAAGCTAAGTATACCAAAAAACAGTTAGAAGAATACTTGAAGTGTTCTGAAAATCCTGCATATTTTATTGAGTCATATACTAAGATTATATCCTTAGATGAGGGACTTGTACCCTTTGAACTTCGTGGGTATCAAGAAAACCTTATAAATTTCTATAATGAAAATAGATTTAACGTAGTTCTTGCAGCCAGACAAAGTGGTAAATCAATTACATCATGTGCATATCTTTTATGGTATCTATTATTCACACCTGAAGTGACAGTAGCTGTTCTTGCAAACAAAGGTGCAATTGCAAGAGAAATGATTGCAAGAATTGTGACTATGTTAGAGTCAGTTCCTTTTTACTTACAGCCTGGTGTTAAGATTCTTAACAAAGGTTCGATAGAATTTGCAAATGATAGTAAAGTCGTTGCAGCTGCAACTTCCTCATCATCAATTCGTGGTATGTCGATTAACTTACTGTACCTTGATGAGTTTGCGTTTGTAGAAGATGCAGAGACATTCTATACTGCAACATATCCTGTTGTCACCTCGGGTAAAGAGTCTAAAGTTATTATTACCTCAACTGCTAATGGTGTTGGTAATATGTTTCATAAAATATATGAAAGTGCAGTTCAGAAAAATAGTGAATATGAATCATTTACTATTAATTGGTATGATGTGCCAGGCAGAGATGAAGAGTGGAAGAAACAAACAATTGCAAACACATCAGAGACACAATTTGAACAGGAATATGGTAATAGTTTTCTAGGAACAGGTAATACACTTATTAATAGTGCAACACTCCTAGGTATGAGAGCCTTAGACCCCGAGTGGAATAAAGATAACTTTCATATGTACACTAAACCTATGTTAGACCATAGTTATGTATGTACAGTGGATGTGTCTAAGGGTCGAGGAATAGACTACTCAACATTTACAATTTTTGATGTTTCAACTAAACCCTTTAAACAGGTTGCAACATATAGAGATAATATGATATCACCTATGTTGTTTCCCGATGTAATAAACAAGTATGCAACTGCATATAACAATGCATTAGTGATTATAGAAAACAATGCCGAGGGTGGATTAGTTGCAACACAATTACACTATGATATAGAATATGAAAATACATTTGTACAAGGTCAATTAAAGGCTGCAGATATTGGTGTGACAATGAACAAAAAGATTAAAAGAATCGGTTGTTCAACTATGAAAGAGTTATTGGAAGAAAATAGATTAACATTAGTCGATCGTTATGCAATTACTGAACTCATGACTTTCATAAATAAAGGTATGTCTTTCGAGGCAGATAAAGGTTATCATGATGACATGGTTATGAATATAGTATTATTTTCATGGTTTGTCACTACTGAATATTTTACACACATGACAAATCATGCAGTAAAAGACCTATTATATGCAGAACAACAAAAGTTGATAGAAGAAGACTTATTACCAGCTGGAATATTCAGTACTGGTAATCAATTAGTAGAAAAAGAGTCCTTCGTAGCTGGGGGAGATAGATGGTTTATTGATAACACTAAATAGTTCTTAGAAAAATAAAAGTTATAAATAAACTAGTAAACAACTCTTTTCATAAACAGGAGAAAAAGTATGACATTTCAAGTTTCACCAGGCGTTCAGGTCAAAGAGATAGACCTAACAAATGTTGTTCCTGCAGTATCCAGCACTACAGGTGCTTTTGCAGGTTCATTTCAATGGGGCCCTGTTGATGAAGTAGTAACTATTAGCAGTTCGTCTAATTTAGAACAAACATTCGGTAAACCTTCAAATACAGATATAGGTGCCGAAGATTGGTACACTGCAGAAGGATTTTTAAGATATGGTTCTTCATTAAGAGTAGTTAGAACAGATTCCACATCAATGGTTTCTGCTAATTCAAATTCAGGTAACGTCAATCTCAAAAATTCATCAACATATGTTTCTACATATAGAGACGGTTCACAAAATGGAACCGTTGGTGCATGGACTGCTAGATATGCAGGTGCATTAGGAAATTCATTAAAAGTTTCAGTATGTGCATCATCAGATGCATACTACAAAGACAATGTTGGTACTACAACTGCCAACAATGCAGTAGGTGCTACATCTATTACAGGTGTCACAAATGCAGGGACATTATTTAATGTAAGAGACATCATCACATTTGATGGTCATTCAACACAATATAGAGTGACAGCAGCTGCTGGAACAACTCTTACTGTTGAAGCTCTTAACGAACCTGCAGGAACAGGTCTTACTACTGCAGTAAACGGTTCAGGAACAGCTGTTAACATTAACAGATTTTGGGAATTCCATTCATATTTTGACAAAAAACCCGAAACATCTGCTGTTGCAGCTCAAAAAGGTGCATCAAATGATGAAATCCACATTGTTGTAGTAGACGAAGATGGTCTGTTCACTGGAACTGCACATACAGTTTTAGAAACATTTGGATTTGTATCTCTTGCCTCAGACGGTAAAGACGAACAGGGTGGTTCAAACTATTACAGAAATGTAATCGAAACTCAATCAGAGTACATATATTGGACTGGTCATAACACTGCAATGGTTTCAACTGCAAACGAACATAGAACACTTGCTACTTCTATTAGTACTGCATTTGGAAGACCTGCATTACCACAAAACCAATCATTAGCTGATGGTGCAAACGGTAATACTGCAACTGTATCTCAAAAAACAGGTGCATGGACAGCTCACTTTGCAGATGCGGAAACAGTTGATATTTCATTCTTAATAATTGGAACATCAAGATGTGACAATGCAGGAACAGTTCAAGATACACTTGCAGACTGGACTACTTTAACCAATCAAGCTATCTTACTTGCAGAATCAAGAAAAGATTGTATGGTATATGCTTCACCAAGACGTGCAGACGTAGTTGGTGTGACTTCAGAGTCAACACAAGCAAGTAATGTTAAAACAACTGCAGATACAGCTTCTTCATCTTCATATTGTGTAATCGACTCAGGTTGGTTATATAACTATGACAGACATAACGACAAATATTGTTGGGTTCCTGCAAACGGACACACTGCTGGTTTATCTGCTCGTTCAGATGTTCTTAGAGATGCATGGTATTCACCTGCAGGATTTAATAGAGGACAATACTTAGGAGTGACTAAACTTGCATTTAACCCTTCACAATCATCTAGAGATGACTTATATCGTGCAAGAGTTAATCCAGTTGTGACATTTGCTGGACAAGGAACAGTTCTTTTCGGAGACAAAACTGCACTAACTTCACCTTCTGCATTTGACAGAATCAATGTCAGAAGATTGTTCATAGTATTAGAAAAAGCAATCGCAACTGCAGCTAAAGCTCAATTATTTGAGTTCAATGATGCATTTACTCGTGCTCAGTTCAGAAGTTCAGTAGAACCTTTCTTGAGAGATGTAAAAAATAGAAATGGTGTTATAGACTATTCAGTTATTTGTGATGAAACAAATAATACTGATACAGTTATTGACAGAAACGAATTTGTATGTTCAATATTCGTAAAACCTGCTCGTTCAATCAATTATATTACTTTAAACTTTGTTGCTGCTCGAAGTGGTGTTAAGTTTGAAGAAATTTATGGTGCAATTTAACAGGAGTAAATAAATGGCAACAATAGACCAATTTAAAGCACAACTAGTCGGTGGAGGCCCACGTGCCAACCGATTTAGAGTATACTTACCCCGTGCTGGTGAGAAGATAGAATTTCTGTGTAATGCAGCCCAAATACCACCTGCTACCTTGGGAGTAATAACTCAACCATTTAGAGGTGCAAAACTAAAACTTGCAGGAGATAGAGAATTCGCTCCATGGACAGTTTCAGTATTGAATGACGTAGAGTTCTCATCAAGAACTGCCTTAGAAAATTGGCAGACAGAAATTCAACAGTTAGACAGTGGAGTAGGTTCAACAACTACAGATTACTTATTGTCTCGTGGTTTCGTAGAACAATTACACAAAGATGACTCAGTCCTTGCGAGATATGAATTCTTTAACATGTTCCCATCAACAATCGGAGAGATTGCATTAGATTACGGAACTGAAAACGAACTTGAAAAGTTTGATGTTACTTTTGAATTCTCTCACTGGGAAAGAGTTATTTAAGACACTTATAGTGAAATATAGTGCCGTGAAGGTGTTATAAATATAGTTATGGAAATATTTGGATTTGAAATATCCCGTAAAAAGGATGAACTAAGACAAACGACTGCAATAGGTAAACAGCAGTCTTTTGTACCACCTGTTGAGGATGACGGTACTCCTGTTATCCAAACCCAACAAGGTGGATTCATATCGGGTGGTGCGTTTGGTACCTATGTCGATATGGAAGGTGGAATTAAAAACGAGTCCACCCTCATCTCAAGGTATCGTGAAATATCACTGATACCCGAGTGTGATAGTGCAATCGAAGATATTGTTAATGAATGTATCACATCGGATAGTTCAGATAAGATTGTATCACTTGACCTTAGAGATGTTAAACTCTCAAATGGAATCAAGAACAAGCTCCAAGAAGAGTTTTATCACATCTTATCTATGATGAAGTTCAATCAGAACTCTCACGAATTATTCAGAAAATGGTACGTTGATGGAAGAATATACTTCCATAAGGTTGTTGATGGCAAACGACCTAAATTAGGTATCGTGGATTTAAGAAATGTTGACCCTCTTAGAATTAAGAAAATAAGAAATGTTGACAAGAAGAAAGACCCGAAAACTAATGTAGATGTTATTAATAAGGTAGAAGAGTTCTTCTTATTTAATGACAAAGGATTTCAAGACGGTGGTGCCGCAGAAGGTAATACTGTTAGAATAGCTCCCGAAGCTGTCACATATACAACTTCAGGACTGTTAGACTACACTAAGAATGTAGTTATAGGATACTTGCATAAAGCATTAAAGACTTCTAACCAGTTGTCAATGATGGAAGATGCACTTGTTATTTACAGAATATCAAGAGCTCCTGAAAGAAGAATATTTTACATAGATGTAGGTAATCTTCCTAAAGCTAAAGCAGAACAGTATCTTGCAGATGTGATGAATAAGTATAAAAACAAACTTATTTACAATGCAGATACAGGTGAGATTAAAGACGACAGAAAACATATGTCGATGTTAGAAGATTTTTGGTTGCCTAGAAGAGAAGGTGGTAGAGGAACAGAAATAGAAACACTGCCTGGTGGACAAAATCTTTCAGAGATAGATGATATAGAATACTTCAAGAAGAAGTTATATCAGTCTCTTAACATTCCATTCAGTAGAATGGAGTCAGATAACGGATTCAATATGGGTCGTTCTTCTGAGATAACAAGAGATGAACTTAAGTTTAATAAGTTCACTAACAGACTTCAGAAGAAGTTTGCTAGAGTCTTTACAGACATTTTGAGAACACAATTAATCCTAAAGGAAATTGTGACTGCAGAAGAGTTTGATAAAGTAAAAGATTATATACAGTATGATTTTGCAACGGACAATCACTTTACAGAATTGAAAGACCAAGAAATACTGAAAGAGAGATTAGATACACTTTCCACTGCATCAGAGTATGTTGGAAAATATTTCTCTAACGAATATGTTAGGAAGTATATACTAAGACAAACAGAAGATGAGATTGCAGACATGGATGCACAAATGAAAGCAGACAAGGATGCAGGTGTTGGAGACGATGATAGTGATGGTTTTTACGATTCGAACCAAATAGAAGGAGATAAATAATGAGTAGTGAAATAGCAAAAGAAATAGTTAGTAGTATCGAGAGTGGTAAACTTAACGATGCAAAAGACCAAATACACGATGGTGTAAAACAAAAAACTGCTGAAGTTGTAGATATGAAAAGAGTGGAACTTCAAGTTGACTGGATGGACAGAAAGGAAGACTAATGAAAACTTGGAAGAGTATATCTGAAGAACTCAATGAAGCTAAGAAGTTTAAACTTCCTAGTGGTCATAAAGAACTGAAGAGAGAAACAGAAAAGGTTAATGGTAAACCCGTTGACATAGTATACTCACAAGTAAAAGGAAAAGTCGCAGTATTTGTTGATGGAAGAGATTTCACTGGTACTGAAAAGTATAAGGATTTAAAAACTGCAGAAAAAGAATTTAAAGATATCAAACAAATTATGAAAAATATGGGTGAAGAATTAGATATCTCAATCGAGGAAATAATAAATGAAATTAATATCTGAATTTAATGAAACAATATCACCTATAATTACCGAATCTAAAGAAAACGGTAAGAAAGATTACTTTATTGAAGGTATCTTTATGCAGTCTGATATCAAAAATAGAAACGGTAGAGTGTATCCTAAAGAGGTTATGCAGAAAGAAGTAGACCGTTATGTTAAGGAGTTCGTAGAGAAAGACCGTGCATTCGGTGAACTAGGACATCCTGAAGGCCCAACAATCAACTTGGATAAAGTGTCTCATTTAATCCAATCACTTACACTAGAAGGTAAGAATTATGTTGGTAAAGCAAAGATTTTAAGCACACCAAACGGTCAAATTGTTAAAAATTTAATCGATGACGGTGCTAAATTAGGAGTATCATCTAGAGGTCTAGGTTCACTAGAACAAAAAGGTAATGCTCAGTATGTAAAAGACGATTTCCAACTTGCAACTGCAGGTGATATCGTTGCAGACCCGTCTGCTCCTGAAGCATTTGTTGAAGGAATTATGGAAGGGGTAGAATGGGTGTATCAGAACGGTATACTTACTGCACTACAAGTCGAAGATATGCAGAAGACTCTAAAAACTGCTAAATTAAATAAATTAGAAGAAACTAAGTTAAATCTATGGAAAAGGTTCGTTGAGAGTCTTTAACATATAAATAAATAAGTAAACTCAAACAGGAGAAAAACATGACAGAGTTAGAAAATAACCTAGACGCAGTTGTTGAAACTGCACTTGATTTGGACGAAGGTCAACAGCCTGACTCTAAGTCTGAAAAAGGTGACGCGAAGCCAGTCAAACAAGGTTCATCTGATGCCGAATCAATCGAAAGCGGTAAAGTTGAAGTCGTCAAACCTGAAGAAAATCCTGTTGACAAAGCAGTTGATGCACAGAAGAAAGCAGAAAATGTGAAACCAGTTAGTGGTGATGCACAGCAAAAGAATGCTGGAAAAGGTGACAGTCAACCTAAACTGAAGAAAGTTTCAGAAGATGAAGAAGAGTCTAAAAAAGACGAAGTCAAATCTTCAAAAATGGAATCTATCAAAGCTATCGTCAACAATATGAAGGAAATGACTAAGGAAGAAATCACATCAGTACTGGGAACAGTATCAGAAGATGAGGTTGACGAAAGTTTGACAAAAGCTGAAGTTGCTAGAAAAGTAGTTGAATCACTAAAAGCAATGTCTGAAGAAGATGTTGCAGAAGCATGGTCAAAAATGAAAGGTAAAGAAGAAGAAGAGGAAGAAGTTAAAGAAGAAACAACTGAAGAATCAGTTGAAGAAGAATTAACTGCAGACCTAGAATCATCTTTAGTTGAAATTGAAATAGATGACGACCTATCAGCAATTTCAGAAGCATTAGACCTTTCTGAAGAAAATGCAGAAAAAGCTAAAACAATTTTTAAAGCTGCTGTGACCTCAAAAGTTGCAGAAGTTAAAGAATCTCTTGATGCTCAGTATCAAGAAGAACTAAAGTCCACTGTTGCGACTGTTAAGGAAGACCTTGCAGAAGCCGTAGACAAGTACTTATCTTACACCGCTGAAGAGTGGGTCAAAGAGAATGAACTTGCTATCGAAAGAGGATTGAGGTCTGAAATGACTGAAAACTTTATTGAAGGATTGAAAACATTGTTCGTAGAACATTATGTTGACGTTCCTGAAGAGAAGTACTCAGTAATTGACGAACTCGCAAATCGTCTCGATGAGATGGAAGTAAAACTTGACGGTGAAGTAAATAGAAATATGGACATCACTGAAGAGTTAGAAACTCTCAAGAGAGTGAACGTGATTAAAGATGCTGGAAACGGTTTGACAGAATCACAAAAAGAGAAACTATCTTCACTTGCTGAAGGGGTAGACTACAAAGACGAAGCAGACTTCCAAGAGAAGATTGCAGAAATCACAGCAGCTTACTTTCCTGCAGACGGTGAAAAAATAGTGGAAGAGACACTTGTACAAGAAGGTGAAGGTTCATTCGAAGTTGAAAAAACAGAGAAAGTAATTGACCCTGCAATGTCCAAGTACTCATCAGCAATAACAAAACTTAAACCATTAGGTTAAGTTTTAATTTTAAAGGAAAAATAAAATGTTTTTATCAGAAAACTTACAAGAAAAGTGGAGTCCGATTCTAGAACACTCCGATTTGCCAAAAATCGAAGACAACTACAAACGTGCTGTCACTGCAGTTATTCTTGAAAACCAAGAAGTTGCTCTACAAGAACAACAACTACAAGAAGCTGCACCTTTAAATGCTACTGGAACAGGTATTTCTAACTGGGATCCGATTTTAATCTCCCTAGTAAGACGTGCTATGCCAAATCTCGTTGCATACGACATTTGCGGAGTTCAACCAATGACAGGCCCTACAGGACTAATCTTTGCTATGAAAGCAAGATATAATGATTATCCTTCAGGAACAAGATTAGCTAAATCAGAAGCAATGGGAATTGACGAAGTTAGAACTGGATACTCTTCAGGCCCTAACCCAACTGCTGACGGTGTTGGTTCAAACGACATCTCAGACCCATTCGACACTTCAACTCCTTCATACGAATCAACAACTGGTTCAGGTATGTCTACAGCTTCAGCTGAAGCTTTAGGTGATGTTGAAGCATCTAACGGTTTTGCTCAAATGGCATTCTCAATCGAGAAAGCTACTGTTACTGCCAAGTCAAGAGCATTAAAAGCAGAATACACACTAGAACTTGCACAAGACCTCAAAGCAATCCACGGTCTTGACGCAGAATCAGAACTTGCAAATATTCTTTCATCAGAAATTCTTGCAGAAATCAACCGTGAAGTTGTCAGAAATGTCAACATTCAAGCAAAAACTGGTGCAGCTGATACAGCAGTAGCAGGTACTTTCAACTTAGATGTTGATGCTAACGGTAGATGGTCTGTTGAGAAATTCAAAGGACTATTGTTCCAAATCGAAAGAGAGTCAAACAAGATTGCTAAAGAAACAAGAAGAGGAAAAGGAAACTTTATCCTATGTTCTTCTGATGTTGCTTCAGCACTATCAATGGCTGGTGTATTAGATTACGCCCCTGCTCTTAATACTAACCTAAACGTAGACGACACAGGTAATACTTTTGCTGGTGTTCTAAACGGAAGAGTTAAAGTATACATCGACCCATATGCTGGTGTTGATTACTTAACAGTAGGTTATAGAGGTTCAAATCCTTATGATGCTGGTCTTTTCTATTGCCCATACGTTCCATTACAAATGGTTCGTGCAGTAGGTGAGAACACATTCCAACCAAAAATCGGTTTCAAAACTAGATATGGTATGGTTTCAAATCCTTTCGTTGGTGCTACACCAGCAGACGGACTTGCAGCTGCTGGAAGTAACCAGTACTACAGAAAATTTGTTGTTTCAAACATTCTGTAAGAATCTCACGATTCATAACCTTAACGGTTATATTAAAAACCCCTCAAAAGAGGGGTTTTTTTTGTCTTGAATTTAGGACTAGAAATCCCCGTCAGCGACTTGAACTACAGTAGTTCCTCTGTTTCTCCACATTTCAACAACTTGATTTCTGTCATCAAAAACGATGTCAATTTTTCCACCAAGTTCTTCAAACTTATCTGCAAGTTCTGATTTAAATTCATCATCCCTTCTAAAGTCATCGTTAGGTCTAAGGAAAAGTCCTTTATGACCATCACCAATCCACTCAGAAATTTGATTTTCAGTCACTTCTCTTTCAGATTCGTTCCTTGCAGAAAAGAATGCAACATCATCACCATGTGCAATGTGTCTTTTTGCAATATCACACACCCACTGAATAGGGGTATCGAATTGAGTATTTTCTCTAAATTTTTTCCAGTCTTTGAACTCACCAGTACCATCTACAAAGTGTCTCCTATGGTCACAATCTGCGATAGTTCCATCAACATCAAAGATAATTGTTTGTTTTTTCATACTGTTAGTATACCAAAATGTATAACCCATTGTCAACCCTTTTTCTGCACTAAATACAAGGTACAATACAGTACATTACACATACACACACAGGAGAAAAATATGAGTAATTCAAAATCAGGGTTCGAAATCAGAGCCGACTTATTATCACAAGCAGAAGGTCTTTTGACCTCTAATTATCAAAGGGAAGTTGATAGCATCTATGCACACAACGATTCATTCCCAAATGATAAGAAACCTTTACCACTAAGAGAAATCACTGGTGAAGAGGTTATTAGAGTTGCAAGACAACTTAATGAATTTGTGACTGAGAAATAACTATAAATAGTATTGTGGGGTGGAATGTTTCACCCCCTTTAAAAAGGATATATTATGAATATAATTGAACACTTTAAGAATAACTTAAAGACAGTGTTGGTCGATAGAGCAACAGATTTTAACGGAAGAAGTGACAGACCTGAATATTGGTTCTTCTCATTGTATGCAACATTAGTAATGTTTGTAGCTATGGGAATAGATAAACTAATTGGTATACAATTTTTTAATTGGTTAGACCCATTTTCAGAAACTTCTAATAGTGGTATTTTTTGTGTATTATGGATATTTGGAACATTGATTCAAAGTTTATCCGTCACTGCAAGAAGATTACACGATAGAGGACATAGTGGTTGGTGGATAATTGGATTATTCGTTCCAGTATTGAACTTTATAGTATTCTATTGGTTAGTAAGAGATGCAAAAGACACTACAGATGCTTTGTCATATTCTAATCCATACGGAACAAGATAATGTCAGACTATGAAAGAACAGTAAAAGTTTTAGAAGGCCCTTGGTCTTCCAAAGCTTTCCCTAATGGGGAAGAAACAACAGAAGGAATTATCAGTAGAAAGATTACTACACTATATGAGAAAGACGGATACCTATGTGAGGAAGAAGTCACTAGAGAATATAGAGGTAATGATTACTTCGACACTTCAACAAATAAGAGAGTTTTAAAACTACATGACTGAAATAAATAAATCGATTCTTAATAAGAATAATTTTAGACTTCTTATTGATAAGGTTCCAACCGTAGAATACTATATCAAAGAGGTAAATATACCGTCAATAACATTTGCAGAAGCAACCATGCAAGCAGGTGTTGGTATTGATGCATACTTCCCTGGCGACAAAATTGAGTTTGGAACACTAGAAGTAAAATTCTTAGTAGATGAAGATTTACAAAACTTCAAAGAGATTTATGACTGGATGGATGGGATTGTTCCATTTAGAGACCCAGCTGAATACAAAGAGTTTGTCACATCAGTAAGTGTAGACCCTAGTAATAGAAGTGCTAATACAGGAGACGATAGAGTCTCAACTTCAATGGTCACACTTGTTGTAAATACAAATAAAAATATACCTAATAAATACATCAGATTCTATGATGCATTTCCAATTTCTTTAGGTGGTATTTCGTTTGAATCGGGTGGTGATATGGAAGCTGTTGGGGTTGATGTATCATTTAGATTTGCATATTACGAAATAGAAAGCACTAGTTAAAACCCCATAAATATGTTATACTAGTAGTATATACTAGTAAGTGGATACATTATGAATTTAGAACAAATCAAAGAACAATGGTCAATCGATTGTCAAATCGATGATATCGAACTGGACAAATCGTCCTTAGAAGTTCCTAAACTACATGCAAAATACTCAGACTTATTGTCTAGTAAAATTCTTGTTGCAAAACAATACGAAAACAAATATAACGAACTACTTAAAGATAAGTGGTTGTGGTATAATGGTAAGTTAGATGCAGATAAGATTAATAACTATGGATGGGAACATGACCCGTTTGATGGTTTAAAAATAATGAAAACTGATATGAATTATTTCTTCAATGCAGATAAAGACTTACAGGATTTAAATGCAAAAAGAGAATACTTAAAAGTCACTATTGACTATCTCAGAGAGTGTATGCAAAACATTACTTGGAGACACCAAACGATTAAGAATACAATCGATTGGAGAAAATTTATGGCAGGGAGCTAGAATGATTTTAGATAATTATATGTGGACATATCCAAGTTTCTTCACTAGAGAAGAAGTAGAAGAAATCCATCAACATGCATTTATGGTTCCTATTGAAGAAGGAACTATTGGTAATAATTCAGATGACCCCGATGCAGATATTTCAAGACCACCCGAAGATTACGAAGTTAGAAGTTCTAAAATTAAATGGTTGAATCCCGATTTAGGTTTTGGATTACCCGAACACCTTGTTAGTAAACTTTGGAATGCATTAGAACTTGCAAAAGGTGATAGTGGTGGACAGTGGAATCATCAAGTAGAAAGATTTGAAAACATGCAGTACACTATTTACGAAAATGTTCCATCAAAAAATAGAAGTGATTTTTATACATGGCATACAGACCATGGTGGTAAACTAAAGATTGATGGGATGCATAGAAAGTTTAGTATGACTGTTCAATTATCAGACCCCGATGATTACGAGGGTGGTTTATTTCAGTGGTTAGAACCAAATCCTCAATTTAATAGAATTAAAAAAGGTAAACCATTTTCATATCAAGATGCAATATGCACACTTCCTGAATCTGCTAAAGATATAGGTTCGGTTTGTATATTTCCATCATTTGTCCACCATCAAGTCACACCAGTGACTAGGGGAACTAGAATATCAATGGTAGTTTGGGCAGATGGATACCCATATGTCTAATACTGTCACCGTCTCTAAAGTAGACGAATGTTTTTTGAAGGTTGATTGTCCCGATGACGGACTTGCAAAAGACCTTCACGATTTCTTTTCATTTAAAGTTCCTGGCGCAAAGTTCATGCCTTCCTACAAAAACAAATGGTGGGATGGTAAGGTTTATCTTTTTTCTATGAAGACACGAAAAATCTACATAGGATTACTTCCTTATATTGATGAGTTCTGCAGAGAAAGAGGATATGATTTTAAAGGTGTTCATGATGTTCTAGGACACAAACACAAGACAAAAGATTTTAACATTACAGATTTGAATCTACCGTTTGAACCTAGAGATTATCAATTAGATGCATTCCATACTGCAACTAAGTACGGAAGACAATTACTATTGTCACCTACTGCAAGTGGTAAGTCTCTAATAATTTATATGTTAGCACGGTATTATGACATGAAAACTGTAATCATCGTTCCGACAACTTCATTAGTAGAACAAATGACAAAGGATTTTGAAGAGTATGGATACAAAGAAAAGGTCTGTAAGATATATCATGGACAAGAAGTATTTGATGCACCAATAACAATCACCACATGGCAGAGTTTTGCTAAAGCACCTAAAGAGGTTATGCAATCATTTGATGTAGTCATAGGAGACGAAGCACATTTATTTAAAGCAAATGTGTTAAAAGGTATTCTAGAAAAAATGAAAAACACTGCAATACGAATTGGGTGTACTGGTACACTAGACGGAACAGAAGTTCATCGGTTGCAACTAGAAGGATTGTTCGGCCCAGTAAAGAAAGTTGTATCTACTGCACAACTTATGGAAGAGGGTACAATTGCAAATCTTAGTATCGATGTTCTTGTTTTAAAACACCCAAAAGTTAAACTTGCAAACTACCAAGAAGAAATGGATTACTTGGTGTCAAATGATAGTAGAAACGAATTTATATGTAATCTAGTATATTCATTGAAAGGAAACACACTTGTACTATTTCAATATGTCGAAAAACATGGAGTTCTTCTACACGATAAGATGACATGTCGATTGGGTAAACAATTACACTATGTGTATGGTGGAACTGATGTGACCGATAGAGAAGAAGTTAGAACACTTGTAGAAAAGTCAAGTGATAATGTCATATTAGCATCATACGGAACATTCTCCACTGGTGTCAATATTAAAAAAATTGATAATATTGTTTTTGCATCACCATCTAAATCTAGAATCCGTAATCTACAATCTATTGGAAGAGGATTAAGAAAAGGAGAAGGTAAAGACTCTATGAGGTTATTTGATATTGCAGACAATATTGGTGGAAATAACTACACACTAAATCATTTAAAAGAACGTATAAATATATACAATGAAGAAAGTTTTAGTTATGAGATTAAGGAATTTAGTTTAAAATGATTGTTATAGATGGGTTTCTCAGTGATAAAGATTTTGATGAAATATCATCAGATGAATTGTGGGAATCTACAAAAGATGGGATAAAGGCTGGTAGTCCTCGTATGAATTGGTTTGCAAAAGGAGACGAACCAAATAATATTTGGGAAAGAGTATGTAAACAAATTTTCGAAGGTGGTGCAATTGATTACAGAAACGAAGAATATGCAGGATACGAATACTGGGTCAATGATTATAAAGAACAACCATTCTTAGATGTCCATCAAGATAAAGATGAAGCTCTTTGGTTAGAAAAACAAGAATATGCTTTCCCAGTATTTGGTTGTGCATTCTATTGTCATAAAGAATTTCCCATGGGTGGTTCTTTAATTATTCATGCAGGAGATGAATATGAAAAAATTCTACCTGTACCAAATCGTTTAGTTATTTTTCAATCAAATGCATCTCATCATGTTGAAGAAGTCACTGGTGGAATTAGAAGAGGACTTACCATAAATATATGGAAGGATAAACCTCTTGAACAAAATTTTGAAGATAAGGGTTTATCAATGGATAAATATATAAACAAAGGATTATTTGACGAAAATGGCAAACCCCAAGGATTTAATAAAGATGCAGTATGAAGTTGTAAAACTTAAAACTGGAAGTGAGTTCTGTGGCATGGTCAGAGATTTGGGTGACGGTAGTGTAGAAATTACTATCCCTATGATATGTCATTTAACAAGACAAAGTCCTACTAACGAAACTCTTGCAACTTTCATTCCTTATGCACCTCTAAGTTCAGACCCAATCGTTAAAGTTCAATTAGATTCTATTATGCATAGAAACCCAATGAACGAACAATTTATTCCTTTCTATGATGAAGCATCATCTAAATGGTTAGGAATGGTAGAGGGTGGAACAATCCCTCTCACAAATCAAGTTTCAGACCCAAGACAATATTTAAATCAAGCCATGCAACATGTTCTAGAGAATATGACGGATGAAGAACTTGACCAATGGGAACAGGATGTAAACAGTGAACAAGATTGGGAATCTGCAGAACCTTCTGAAAACGATATCATTCATTAATTATAAAAAATATATTTGTTAGACTTTTTAGTTGTCTAAATATGTGCGTATAAGTTAGATTGATATCTTATTATACAAAATTTTAATAACTACTTTACAGGAAAACCATGACCACAGCTACTCATATAGCGAAGAGCATGGTGCGAAAAGCTAGAGAAGTCATAGAATTACCATCTGTTTGTAAAATCTGTGACACTATCGAATTTCTAGTGCTGATGACTCTTCCTTTTATACTACCATTCGGAATAATGTATATGTCCGTTCAAGGATATTAATCCAATGACTGATACCGTGCTACTAATTTCGGGACTGTCATTTCAGGCTTTAATAATTGTAGCACTTTATCTATATAACCCAAAATGATGTACGTCCCTTGGTTCTCAAAACCCGAAACAGAAAAGAAAGTATTGCAAATTGTAAATCTTTCCCCCGATGTATCTGTTTTAGATAAGATAGAAGAAGTTCACCCAATGAAACAGGTTGCAGTAATGTCAGTCGTGCAAGTCCTAGTTTTCGGTTTTATGTTGTTGTCTTTTTGGTTAATCAACCTAGGATTAGGTAAGATATGAAACACTATATAGTATATACAGTTATAAGTTGGTGCATGTATGAACTTGCCGTTGGTGATATCGATAGAATGAGTCGTGCAATTAATACCCCTAATAAGAGTCGAGTAGTTTCCTACCCCTAATCCCTTATTATAGTATATCCCCCGTGGGACATATTAATGATAACATGCCTTTTTAAATTCCACAAGAGGTTTTTTAAAATAAATTCAAATAAATTAATATAAAAAACCCCTTACAGCATTACATCAAAATGTGTATAATAGACGTATGAAAACAGAAAAGAAAAAACCCGAACATTACGTTAATAATAAGGACTTTACCGCTGCAGTTGTAGAACACAATCTTTCTGTTAAAGATGCAGTTGCCAAGGGGAAAACTCCACCAAGAATGACAGAGTACATAGGAGAATGCATCTATAAGATTGCAACAAGATTATCTACTCGTCCTAACTTCATCAACTATACCTATAGAGATGAAATGATATGTGATGCAATTGAGAATTGTCTACAGTATATCAACAACTTTAATCCCGAGAAATCAAATAATGCATTTGCATATATTACTCAGATTTGTTATTACGCCTTCTTAAGGAGAATTCAGAAGGAAAAGAAACAAGTCTTCATTAAACAAAAGTCAATAATGGAATCATCACTTACTATGGATAGTTTTACAACTATTGATGGTCAGTATGACCCTAATTTCGTAAATACGAATGTTGAATGGTTGCAAGAACACATGAATCATGTAGACTATGCACCAAGAAAAAACAAGAAAAAAACTGAAGATGGTGTGACCAAAGGGGTTGAATCTTTTTCAGATAACATAGGAGTAGAAACTGATGAGTAATAACTTTTCACATAATGATATGGGTGCAGCGATGTCACTTGTATGGGGACAAGGTACAGATTTGAACTTTGTTGAACTGGGTGTATTTGACGGAAGGTCATCTACAGGAATTCTTCAATCTATTGGGAGTAGAATTAAAACATTTCATGCAGTAGACCCTTGGTTGCCTTATGTAGATGAGATTTCTACAATGGGAAGAGGTGATGAAGATAACGTATTTGAAATGAATGAATTTGATATGGAACTTCATGAAATTATTGCAAGACATGTCTACACTCAATTTGATAATGTTGAAATTCATAAAGAGACTGCATTAGAGTTTTTATCTAAACAAGAAGATGAATCTTTAGATGTAGTATTTCACGATAGTCATATTACTATTGAACAACAATCAGAAGAGTTTGATGCAATTTTACCTAAGTTAAAAACAGGTGGATTATATGTAGTACATGATGTTGATATCGATGAAGTTGCAGATGTATGTGTAGAAAAGGAAGGACAACTAGGTAAAGAAGGATTTTTTTGGCAAGACTGTTGGATGTATATTAAATAATTTATGAAAATTGCTATTCTTAATGATACACATTGTGGTGTACGTTCCGACATGGAAGCCATGTCAGATTACCAAGGAAGATTTTATACGGAAGTGTTTTTTCCTTACTTAGATGAACATAATATAAAACAGATTGTTCATTTGGGTGATTACTTCGATAGAAGAAAATATGTAAACTTTGCATCTTTAAAAGCAAACAAAGACCATTTTATCACCCCCATGTTGGAGAGAGATATTCACATGGATTTGATTCTCGGTAATCATGATACATATTATAAGAACACTAATGATGTAAACTCACCCGAACTTCTTTTGTTTGGTGATAATAATATTAATGTTATTGGAGACCCCATTACTAAAGAATATGATGGATGTCCAATTGCATTAGTACCTTGGATTAATCCCGAAAATTATGCAGATACAGTAGATTTTTTACATACATCTACTGCAACACAATGTTGGGGTCATTTCGAAATAGAAGGTGCATTGATGCAGCCAGGAATGAATTGTCCTCATGGACTAGACCACACTTACTTAAAAAGATTTGAACAAGTATTAAGTGGTCACTTCCATCATAAATCAGAAGTAGGAAACATAAGATACTTGGGTTCTCAAATGCAATTTACATGGATTGACTATGGAGATAATAAGTATTTTCATATCTTTGATACCGATACAAGAGAAATTACACCTGTATATAACCCTATAGAAATGTTTCAAAAGGTATTTTATGATGATACTGAAAAGACTTTTGAGGATATAGCTAATGCAGATTATTCAGATGCACAAGGTAAGTTTGTTAAAATCATTGTTGTCAACAAAGACAACCCATACTGGTTTGATACATTCCTAGATAAAGTGCATCAACAAAACCCTGTACACTTACAGGTAGTCGATGATAATAAACACATGGACTTTTTTGATGA